>Ga0247806_10000146_pt1 | contig 46255 bp, 30 predicted proteins | sample UWRJL059202B1_FD_179935 | JGI IMG/M metagenome (GOLD analysis project Ga0247806, IMG submission 179935) | Plant litter microbial communities from Arlington Agricultural Research Station in Wisconsin, United States - UWRJ-L059-202B-1 | ecosystem: Environmental > Terrestrial > Plant litter >... | reverse complement strand
TGACTATATATATTCTTTAAATGGATAGATTCTGGCATAGATCTGTCGCTCACCATTTCCCGGAAATCCAACCGGATCTCCGTTCCGCGAACGCTATTGTTTCTACATTGAATCTGGGATTGTGTAGCCAGATACAGCATCGGATCTGTCGTTGAATCATCGGCACAGGCACTCAACAGCAGTAGAGTCAAAAATGGAAAGGTTTTCAGCAGGTAGTTTCTCATGCGGGTATTTTTTGCTGAAAATACAGGTTTTTTCGATGGAGCGTCCATTCAAAGGTAAATTTAAGTTTTGCCGGAACAGGCACAAAAAAAGCCTCTGCAAATGCAGAAGCTTTCTTCATATTTATGGAATCTGACGCTTATGCGTTGATGTTCATATTGTCCAATACATCCATCACCCCTTTTACAGCAATTGCGGATTCTTCCAGCAATGCTTTTTCGGCGTCGTTCAGTTTCAGCTCGATGATTTTCTCGATACCGTTTTTACCCAATACAACCGGTACACCGAGGTAGATGTCCTTCATGCCGTACTCACCTTTCAGCAAAGCACAAACCGGGAAAATACGTTTCTGGTCGCGAACGATCGCTTCCACCATTTGTGCAGCAGCAGCTCCGGGAGCATACCATGCAGAAGTACCGAGCAATTTAACGATCTCACCACCGCCGAATTTCGTGCGCTCGATGATTTCATTCAGTTTCTCTTCCTCGATGAGCTCAGTAACCGGAATTCCGGAAACAGTCGTGTAACGTGGAAGTGGAACCATGGTGTCTCCGTGTCCGCCCATCAGTACCGCCTGGATATCTTTTGGGGAAACGCCGAGCTCTGTTGCCAGGAATGCACGGTAACGTGCTGTATCCAATACACCAGCCATTCCGAATACTTTGCTTGAATCCACTTTCGCGTTCAGGTAAGCGCAGTAAGTCATTACGTCCAGCGGGTTGGAAACGATGATGATGATGGCGTCCGGTGAATGCTTGATCACGTTTTCAGTAACCGTTTTCACGATACCTGCGTTCGTAGCGATCAAATCGTCGCGTGACATGCCCGGTTTTCTTGGCAATCCTGAAGTGATAACCACTACATCCGAATTCGCTGTTTTGGAATAATCGTTTGTAGAACCGATTGTTCTTGAATCGTACAGATTGATCGGGGAAGTCTGCCAGATGTCCAGCGCTTTTCCTTCAGCAAATCCTTCTTTGATATCCAGCAAAACAATTTCGTTTGCAATTTCTCTCTGGGCCAACACGTCAGCGCAAGTTGCGCCCACGTTTCCAGCACCTACAACAGTTACTTTCATCTTAATTTATCTTAACTTAGTATTAATTCCTGAATCGTTGCGCTAAATTAGCTTATTTAGGTTTAATTCGTCCCAACTTGTTAGGAAAAATAAAAAAATGTCAATAACAATTTAACATTTATTGATTTCTGGCAACCGTTCGGAAATTTGTACGTCTCTCAATCGATAAAGTGTGGAAAAAGAAACGCAATTAAGGGAAATTATTGACGGCTGTATTCGGAACGATCGAAAGGCCCAGGAAAAGTTGTTTCAACTTTTTTACGGGAAAATGCTGATTGTTTGCATGCGATACACCGTGGACAATGACTCTGCCCAGGAAATTCTGCAGGAAGGCTTTATCAAGGTCTTTGAGAAACTAGCCATGTTTGACTACAAAGGCTCATTTGAAGGATGGCTCCGGAGGATTGTTGCCAATACGGCGATCGATTACATACGGAAATCCAAAAAAAGAGCTTTTTTATCAGCAGATGATTCTGAATTCGTCACGCCATTGGAAGATCCGATGGAGGATGCCGAAACAGAAGGATTCCGTGCCATGAAGTCTGAAGTAGCCCTCGCGGCGATACAACAGCTTTCACCGGCCTACCGAACGGTGTTCAACCTCTATGTGCTCGAGGAGTATACCCACAAGGAAATAGGGGAAATGCTCGGCATCTCTGAGGGAACTTCGAAATCAAACCTGGCCAAAGCCAAACAGAACCTGCAAAGGATCATAGAAATTAAACTTGTAAAATTCGCTTAGCATGAGCAACCTAGAAGACATATTCAAATCCAGTCTCGAAAATGCAGAGATGCCTTACGCACCTGCTGCGTGGGAATCGATGCAGGCCATGCTGGATCAACGCATGCCCGTGAAGGTAACGAAACCCACTTTCAAGTGGGGATGGGTCGCCAGTGTCGTTGTTGTCGGGACAACCGTCCTTACGTATACGTTGTGGCCCGCTGCCGATACAACTGCTGCACAGGAAAAAGCACAGGTTGCGCGTACGACCGAATCGCCGGCTGTATCCAGCGCACAAGCTGCACAGTTGCCACAGCAAACTACAGCAGAAAAAACAACTGCGCTTGAAAATAATGCAGAACAAACAATGCCTGCTGTGCGACGTACACCGGTTGCCGGTGGAAGAACAATGCCTGTCTCTGGCGAAAATCCAGCTAAAAAAATACCTGCGGATGAGCAGAAAGCAGGACTGGAAACCATTATTGCGAAACTGGCACCCATCGCAGGCAGCCCAAATCAGGGAAATCCAATCGTCAAGGTCATTTTCCCGAAAGTCAATGCGAGCTATTGCGAAGGCGACCTCGTTCAGCTCAGAAACAATCACAATACCGCATTCATGCTTGTGGGTGAACAAGGTTATTCCGAATTCCTCGATGCGCGGAATACGCAGGAATTTGCGCTCAAAGAAAGCGGTAACTATTACTTCCAGTATGCAGAAGGCGGAACTGTAAAAAAAGAATTTGCCTTCCGCGTATTGCCTGCACCAAAAGCTGACTTCACCTTCGACGACGACCAACTCTATGAAGCAGGGTTGCCAGCAACTCCCTGCAAAGCGATGTATGCGGCCGACAGTTACAGTTGGTCGACTGAAAATGGGTTGATCCTGTCTTCTGAACGGGAATTCAAAGCGCGCTTATATACGAAAGGAAACCACGAGCTGACCTTGACCGTGAAAGACGAAAATGGCTGCGAAAACAAAGTCAGCAGGACAATTAATATCCCGGTGGATTACAACCTGATCGCCATGGACGGTTTCGATCCGTTCTCCTCAGACTCCAAAAATATTGGCTTCATGCCTTATGCATTGACAGAGCGCAATGTTTCATTCCAGCTGATCATTGTCGATCCACAGGATGGAAGCGTACTCTACAAAACGATGGATGCCCACAAATCCTGGGACGGAATCGATTCCAGAACAGGACAAATGGTGCCTTCCGGCAAAGCATACGCCTGGAAAGTTACGATCTACGACCCTGAGCCTTTTGAACGTCCGGAATATAAAGGAACGATCATTCGCAAATAAAATATTCAAAAACGCTACCCAATTCACCAAATCCGAAAACTACTATAGTTCTTATTTTAAGTTTCTATGCCAAAAAGCTGTCTCCGGACGGCTTTTTGGTTTTTTAGGCATAAAATGTCACAATCGCAGGCCAGGTATGCGCTGCAAAGTATTAATTTAGGGCCCTGACTCAAATCTCACTGAATCCCATGAAGGAAAAAATCCAGGCATTGCTTCGTGCTGTATGGCCATATACCATCGCTTTATTTATAGGGTTTGTCACTTGCCGCCTTTATGAGTTTTTCAGCCTTACTGCTGAAGTACGTGGTTCATTCGGCTGGTGTGTGCAGGGATTTGGGATTGATCTGCTGGTCGCCTTTTTTGTGACCGGTGTTTACTGCCTGCTGCAATTATTTCTTTTCCTGTTCAGATTGCCCCAATGGCTGGGCTTACTTTATAGCTTGAGCCTGATCGCATTGATCGTCAACTTTATCCTCGTTCAGTATTTCCTGACGACGGGTGTTCCGCTCGACGAGGCAATTTACTTTTTCTCCTGGGCAGAGCTGAAGCTCATCGTGGGTACCGAAAACCGGCTGACGGTAGCCATGGTGCTGTTTTTCGCGGGCATCATCACCGTACATGCAGGATTGCTCTTTTTCCTGCGGAAATACAAAACCGTAAAATGGTTTGCATACAGTTGGGGAATTGCGATGCTCATCAGTATATTATTTCCTTCCCTGACGTATTTGGGATCATCCGGAAGCCACCAGCAGGCGATCATTGTCAATAACCGCATCAGCTATTTTCTGCACCGTTCGGCCTTTTATTTCAGGCATGGCTTAAAAGAGGGAAATATGACGGTTTCTGCGCGTTCGTTTCGCGGGCTCGATCCCAATTTTTACGGTGGAAAACCCGTTTCGGAGACATATCCATTGCTCCATGATCTGCCTGAAGAAAGTGAACTGGCAAACTTTCTGAACAAGAGCGAAAAAGGTGCGCCGAATATCGTGTTTATCATCGTGGAAAGCCTTTCGACGACTTTGGTCGGAGAGAAAGCGGATAAAACAGGTCACCTGTTACCTTTCCTGGATTCGTTGAGCAGGCAAAGTCTCTACTGGCCCAATTTCCTGTCGACCTGCGACCGCACCCACAATGTCTTGCCCGCAGCCCTGGCCTCAGTCCCTTACACGCCCAAGGGCAAACAGTTCCAAGAAATCGAGTTTCCGCAGCACTGGTCGCTGATGTCACTTTTGAACAAGAATTATTTCACGCGCTTCTTTTGCGGTGTCGATCTTTCTTTCTCCAACATGCGCGGCTTCATGAATTTTTACAGGCCGGATTATATCGTGCGCGACTGGGAACCGCGGTTCTCTGAAAAATTCACGGAGCGCGATAATCCCTGGGGATTCCCGGACGGCGCGTTGTTCGCGAAATCCTGGCTCGATTACAAAAAACAAAAGCTGGAAGCCCAAAAGCGGCTCGATGTGCTGCTCACGATCAGTACGCACGATCCTTTTGTGATTCCGCGCGAGCAGTATTATACGGACCTCGTTCTGAAGCGCATCGCGAAACTGCCCCGGCAAAGTGCGGAATACAGCAATGTTTCCGCAAATGCTTCGCGCTTTGCGACCTTCATTTATTTCGATGACCAGTTGAAAGCCTATTTCAAACAGGCGCAGCAAAGCCCGGATTTTGACAATACGATTTTCCTGATCTTTGGGGATCACGGTACGCAGTTTTGCATGTACGACAAGCTTTCCGCCTACAAAATCCCGCTGTTGATCTATTCTCCGCTGCTGAAAAAGCCGGAAGTGTTCAGGAGTGTTTCGTCCCAGCTCGACATTGCTCCGACATTGCTGAATTACCTGCGGCTGACGTATGATATGGAATTACCTTCTACGGTTTCTTTTCTCGGACATACGTTGAGCTTCCGAAAAGAGTTTGAAAGCAACCGTTCGCTCTTATTCGGGACAGCAGGGCTGAATGACGGGCACCTGATCCATAAAAACCATTACCTCTTCCACGACGAGCTTTTCCGCGTAGGGGATGAATTGGAAATTACGCCTTCTGCGGACCTGAAGACCAAACGCATGATGATCGCCCAGCGCAACCTGTGCAACCTGATGGCGGAATATACGATCTTCGGGAATAAGATCCTGCCACCTGCGCTCAGCAAATCTTTTGTAGCCGCGGAAGAATTTGTACAGCTGTTGGAGAAACGACAGCCTAAACCCGACAAAACTGCCTTGCAGGCAGTCTACATCAGCATCGGTGAAGACCTGGTGTTGCCGCAAGTAACAGAATATGTCCGCATTGAATTTTCCTGCGATTACTGGAATTTGGGAACCAAATTTGCCGATTTGCCACCGCTGACGCTTTCGATTGATCACACGGTAGACGGAAAAGTCCAGAATCTCTGCTGGAAACAGGCCGCTTATCAACCGATCGGCAACTGGAAAAAGAATGCCTGGAACAAATTGTCGGCGACGGTCACAATCCGCCTGTCAGACTACGAAAAGATGGCCTCCGCAGGACTGTTGAAATATTACCTGCTAAATACAGAGGGACATTATTTCTGTGCGAAAAACCTGCAAACCAGGGTTTTGAAAAATGCTTCTCGTTGATTGAAGCTGTCTGCTTCAAAAGTCACACGGATTCGGAATCAGAGAGCAATTGTTTTTGATTTCAGGTATTTAATTTAGATGCTGTTTGCTGCCCCAGCAAAAAAAGCTAAAAAAATAAAAGGCTGCACGAGGCAGCCTTGGGTTTTGCACGTCTATCTGACTCGGACCGGTAGTGATCCGGAATCAAATGGACATCGGTCTAGCGTAACCAAAAAACATTGTCCGCATTGCATCTTCGCAAACACAAGCCCGTAGCGGACAATTTTTGGCAGGGTTAATCTGTTGTATATATGTCTTTAAAAAGTCGTCTTTCAATTCCGTCCGGCGCTTTCAAAAAAGTCCCTATTCGGATTGGTTGCCGCAGGATCTTTTCAGAAGTTTACGCTGATTATATCCTACAGGACAAAGGTTCTCATTTTAAAGGAATTGTTGCCGGTAGAATAACTGAAATGCATGTTTGGGCTTCTTAAATGACTCTTTTGACTTTTCTGAACATTTCCAACAGGATGATTTATACGAAATGGGCATTGATTTTTTCGATGACCTCGTCTTTTTTATTGCGCGAAATGGGGATCAGTTTGCCGTTGGATAGTTTCAAAAATCCGCCGTCCTGCTTGATGTATTCCTCGAGATAATTGATATTGATCAGAAATGATTTGTGGGGCCTGAAGAAAAAGGGCTCTGCTTCCAGCTTGTCCGCAAAATATTTCAACGGCTTGGAAATGATCAGCTGCTTTTTGTCTTTCAGGAACAGGGTGGAATAGGAGCTGTCTGCCTCGCAGTAAATAATGTCGTTGATCGGGATGAAGCGCATGCCTTCGGAAGATGGGACGGCAATCTTCTTTTCCTGGCCGGTGACTGCCGACAATATCCTGGACCATGCAATGGGTTCTTTCGGTTCTCCGGCAGGCGCAGCAGTAAGCACCCGTTTGACGGATTGTTCAAAAATCTCCGGATCTATCGGTTTCAACAGGTAATCGAGTGCATGGTATTTAAAAGCCGTCAGCGCAAACTCATCGTAAGCCGTTGTGAAAATCACCTTGGGTATGTGGCCGGTCAACTGGTCCAGCAGGTCGAAGCCGGTTCCGTCACCCATTTTGATATCCAGGAACATCAGGTCAGGACGTGTTTCTTCGATCAATGCAATTCCTTGTTCCACGCAATCAGCCTCGCCCAGGACCTCGACATTCGGGAAGTAGCGCTCCAGGTATTTTTTCAGCACCCTGCGTGCATCAAATTCATCATCGATAATAATGGCTCTATTCATAATAATAGCGGGATTTACAATACAATAAAGAGGAAGAATATTTCTTCAGCTGCCAATGACACATACACGTGTTCCGTGGGGTTTCGGAGCAGCAGCTGACAGCGGTTTTACGGCGAGTGGCTGAAGAAATGATTGTTATGCGCCGCGTCGTTTGCGAACGCTCCAAAGATAGTTTTTATCTGTTAAAAGTATAGGTGAAACATTATTTTTTAACACAAGTAAATCACGACCTGGGTTTTGTATTTATGCTGTGTAACGCTGCTTTGTCCAGTAAATTGTGCAACTTTCCAATTGATTTGAACAGCGATTAATTTTCCTGTGAAATTTGCTATTCCACAAGGCTTCATTAACTTTGTACCAAAGACATAAAAAAGCATGAAGATTCACAATAACATACTTGAAACCATTGGAAATACGCCACTGGTTCGTTTAAACAAGGTCACACAGGGCCTCAAAGGCACTATTCTGGCTAAAATTGAGACGACGAACCCGGGGAACTCCGTCAAAGACCGCATGGCTGTCAAAATGATCGAAGACGCTGAGAAAGCAGGTCTGCTGACACCGGGCAGTACGATCATTGAAGGTACTTCCGGAAATACAGGTATGGGACTTGCGTTGGCATGCATTATCAAAGGCTACAAGCTGATCTGCGTGCTGAATGACAAGCAATCGAAAGAAAAAATGGACATTCTCCGTGCCGTTGGTGCTGAAGTTGTGGTTTGTCCGACGGCTGTAGAGCCGACAGATCCACGTTCTTACTACTCCGTTTCGAAAAGACTGGCTTCCGAGATACCGAACTCCTGGTATGTGAACCAATATGACAACCTCTCGAACCGCCAGGCGCACTACGAGCAAACCGGTCCTGAGATCTGGGAGCAGACCGATGGTAAGATCACACATTTTGTAGTCGGTGTAGGTACCGGCGGAACAATTTCCGGAACCGGAAAATACCTGAAAGAAAAGAACCCGAATATCAAGATCTGGGGAATCGACACCTATGGATCTGTGTTCAAAAAATACCACGAAACCGGGATTTTTGACGAAAATGAGATCTATCCGTACATCACGGAAGGCATCGGGGAGGACATCCTGCCTGCAAACGTTGATTTTTCGGTGATCGATCACTTTGAGAAAGTCACAGATAAAGATGCCGCGGTTTATACGCGCAGACTGGCCCGCGAAGAAGGAATTTTTGTAGGAAACTCAGCCGGTTCGGCCATCAAAGGATTGTTGCAGATGCAGCAGGAGCTGAAGGAGGACGATGTTGTTGTCGTTTTGTTTCACGATCACGGAAGCCGTTACATCGGGAAGATTTTCAACGACGACTGGATGCGTGAGCGCGGGTTCCTCGATGAAAATAACAAAACAGCCGGTGATCTCGTTGCGCGTCACGGCAACGAGCCGTTGGTTGCAGTGTATGCAGAAGAGCTTGTTTCCCATGCGATCGCGAAAATGCGCAAATATTCCATTTCCCAGATCCCGGTCATGAAAGACGGTGTTTTTGTCGGCTCGCTCGATGAAGCACATACCTACCAGGTACTTGTGGACAACCCCGAAAACCGCGATGCGGCGATCTCAGGGATCATGCAGAAACCTTTCCCGGTTGTGAAAACAGCAACTTCGATCGAAGAAGTTTCTAAGCTGATTGATAAAAACACCCCGGCGGTACTCGTGGAATTGGCCAATGGCGGTTACCACATCATCAGCCGTCAGGATATCATTTCTTCTTTGTCTTAGAACGAAGAATTTTAAACGATTTTCATTCCGCAGATTTATATCCATGGAATTTACAGACCAAATGCAAAGAACGATCCGCCTGGCAGCAATGCCGCGGCGGATCGTTTCGTTGGTACCGTCCCAAACTGAGTTTTTGTACGACATCGGACTCGGCGACCGCGTTGTCGGCATCACGAAGTTTTGCATCCATCCGGAAAGCTGGCACCGCGAAAAAACGCGTATTGGCGGCACAAAAACAGTCCATATCGCGCAGGTGAAAGCCCTGAATCCGGACCTCATTATCGGCAACAAGGAAGAAAATTCGGAGCCGGATATTCGTGCGCTGGAAAGCGTTGCACCGGTTTGGATGAGCGATATTTTCAACCTCGAAGATGCAATTGATATGATGTTGCAAATCGGGATCATTTGTGAAAAACAGGCAGAAACCCATACGCTCGTGGAAAATATACGCGGTGGATTCGAGTCTTTGCCCGATGTCCCGGCCGACCAAAGGCCACGCGTGCTTTACCTGATCTGGAAAAATCCGTACCTTGCGGCAGCCGGCGATACGTTTATTGATGATATGTTGCAGCGTTGCGGCTGGCAGAATTTCCTGCGCGGTGAAACCCGCTACCCGGAATGGAATCCGGAAGGGTCTGAAGCGCCGGACCTGATCCTGCTGAGCTCTGAACCTTATCCGTTTCGCGACAAGCACAGGCTGGAGCTGCAAATCCTTTTTCCGCAGGCGCGCATTGAGCTGGTGGATGGAGAAATGTTTTCCTGGTACGGATCGCGTTTGCAACATGCACCGGCTTACTTCAGATCTCTATTGCACAGCTAGAAAGCTTTTCAGCCTTGAAAAGTCAACAGAAATTTCAGCAATTCATTGATTACATACTTGTCCTTTTTGAAGCGGATTTCTCCGGTTAGCAGGATATTGCCATTTTGATGTCGCAATTGTACGTCCGAATGCTGAATGGCTTGAAAAAGGTTTTGGCTTGCCCTGAATGGCGGCAATACTTCGATGATGCCGCGTATAAATCCGCCGCCTTCAATGTGGGTCAATTCTTCGATGTTTCCCTGCAACAGGAAGTAAGCTTCATTCTTTTGCGACAGTACGAGCGAGCGGTCCATGCCGATGAACAAAGTATGCGGATCGAGGGAATCAACAACAAAGTTTAAATTGCCTGCCTGCAAGGTATTTCCGGCGTATCGCGTCCCAATTTTAGACAAAGCAGTTCGGTTTTTTTCGAAAATGTCAGTCATACTGAAGTCGGATCGGAATTCCAGCAACAATTCCACGCGTGGTGTGAGCATCAGTCCCGATTCGCCATCCTGGAGTTGAATCCCTTTGTAATTCAATGAAAAACGGCTGATCTCAGGCAGTTCGAATCCATTAGATATTAGTAGTTCCTGCAACGATGCTTCGATCTCCGGGGTAAAAAGCGCATTGCTCAGGTGGAAGCCCTGCGGTTTCAGGGTCCAGTTCGCCGGCTGGACAGGCGACATTGTTCCTGCTTTGAAATTGCCGTTCAAAAAAAGCGCCTGTGCAGCCAGTTGTGCTTCCAGCTTTCCGGATTTGAACAGCTGTTTTTGTCGTTCTGCCGTTTCGTTGAGTTGCAGCGTCAAAAAAGGTTTGTTTTTCTTGTATTCAGGGATCTCCAACTCAATAGTACCTGGATGTGCGATGATCTTTTCGGCCCGGGCCTTCAATTGCTGCATCATGCCGGGAGCGGGATTTTTTTCGGGAAGTGTCAGTAACAAACCGACATGCGCGTCGTTCGCAATAACCTGGCCGGCTGTCAGCAAGCCCGGGAAATTGGTTCTGAATTTGTCCGCATCAGAAAGATTGAAAAGCACGCCGTAAACCGGGTTTTCCTTGCCAGGAATCGTAAACACGAGTACATCTGACAAGTAATCGATCCCGAGGTCCATTGCTTTTTTCCGGCTGTCCTTTTTAGAGGTCGAAAAATCGCCGAGCTTTCCGAAGACTTCCGGATCGCGGGCTTCAAATACCAAGGTGTAGAAAACAGACCTGAACAAGGTCTCGGTATCCATGCGTGCAACCAGCTGGTAATCGGCAGGCACGTAATTGCGGTTTCTGTTCTCCTTTTGTTCAAGTAGCAGCGCCGAAATTAAAAACAATCCCCACAAAAGCACGAGGCTCAGCAGGATCGGCAAAACGCGCCTGGAACGAAATTCTAATTGCATCGGATAAAGGTATAAGTTCTGCGGAAATATATAACTTTGGGCTATGGGAAAATTTTTGTTTTTTATTTTGAAGCTTTTCGGCTGGAAGATCGATCCGAATACGCCGCAAGGCGTTGATAAGGCGGTTGTTGTTATGGGGCCGCACACTTCGAACTGGGACTTCATCATCGGGAAGATCGCTTTTTCGCATTACGGTGTCAGGAGCAAATTCCTGATAAAAAAGGAAATGTTCTTCTTTCCTTTCGGATTTATCCTGAAAGCATTGGGCGGAATTCCTGTCAATCGCAAGGGAAACAACAATTTTACGGACCAGGGCGTGGCTTATTTCAAAAGCGAAAAAAAGATGTTTCTCGTTTTTACGCCGGAAGGAACACGCAAGTACAACCCGAACTGGAAAAAGGGCTTTTATTACATCGCAATGAAGGCGGAAGTACCGATCTACATTGGCTACATCGATTATGAGAAAAAGACCGGCGGATTCGATTCCCTGTTCCTTCCAACGGGCAATTCAGATGAAGACATCCGCAAGATCAAGGAAATCCTGAGCAAATACAAAGGCCGCTTCCCGGAAAACGGGATCCGGGCTGAAAATGCCACGCATTAAGTTTTTGGGATAAATGTCCCGGTTTTCTTGTCGTAACCGTACGGACAATGCCTGCAACCGCTTTTGCAGCAATGACCACGTTTGAGGTGGTATTTTTCGGTAAATACAACATAGCCCTCCGGCGTCAGGTAGTAATCACCTTCTTCCAGCTGCGTGCGTTTTGAAAAACCAGACATGTCGTCGCTCATGAAGACAAAATTAATTATAAAAATCGTTTTAGCATGGAAGGTTCGTTCATCGACCTGGAAAAATCGGTACTACAGGAATTGTTGATCCCTGAGCTTACGGAGCGCGGCATCCGACTGTTCGTGAAGCGCGACGACCTGCTGCACCGGGAAGTTTCCGGCAATAAATGGCGCAAGCTGAAATACAACCTCGCACAGGCTGAACACGCGAAAAGTCAAGGCATTTTCACCTTTGGCGGCGCTTATTCGAACCATTTGCTGGCTACTGCTTTTGCTGCGCAGGCGGTTGGATTAAAAGCTATCGGGTATGTGCGTGGCGATGAGCTGCATGCAAACTCCAACGAAACCCTGAAGCGCTGCGCGGAGCTCGGCATGGACCTGCAATTTATGTCGCGCGAAATGTACGTATTGCATGCCGACAAAGAATTCATCGATGAACTGAAGCTTGAAAACCCTGGGTTTTATGCGATTCCCGAAGGTGGCGGCAATTATTATGGGATTGTCGGCTGCCAGGAAATCTGGAAAGAACTGCCGGAAGGCATCGATCATCTGTTCGTGGCTCAGGGAACAGCGACGACGAGTTGCGGACTCCTGCTTGGCAAGCCTGCCGAAACGACTTTGCACGTCGTACCCGTACTGAAAGGATTTGATTCTAAAGCAACGATGCAGCGACAGCTCCAATGGTTTTTGTTTGACGAAGACCTCGCTGCAGAACTGGTTGAAGAGGTCGTTGTTCATGGAGATTACCACTTCGGCGGTTATGCGCAGCAAACGCCGGAATTACTGCAGTTCATAGGAGAAATCGACGAAAAATACAATTTACCGCTGGATGCCGTATACACTGGAAAAACCTTTTATGCCTTGCTGGATACAATCCGGGATCCCGCTTATGATGGGCAGACCATTGTTTTTCTCCACACAGGGGGATTGCGCTAAATTCCTTATTGTTTTAGCAGGCGGATGATCTCGCGTGCTTCTTTCACATCGTGCACCCGCAGGATGGAAGCGCCTTTCAGTACGGCGACCGTGTTCAGGGCCGTTGTTGCATTCAAGGCTTCAGCAGGGGGGATGCCGAGTTTTTTGTAGATCATCGATTTACGGGAAACCCCGGCCAGTATCGGTTGCCCGAGGAACTGGAAATCGGCCAGCTGCTCCAGTAATTCATAATTCTGCTCCATGGTTTTTGAAAATCCAAAGCCCGGATCGAGGATCACATCGTGGATACCGAGTGCTTTCAGGGCGGCGAGCTTTTGGGAGAAATAAGCAGCAATTTCCTTGAACAGAGATGTGTAGTGCGTATTTTCCTGCATCGTTTGCGGTGTTCCGCGCATGTGCATGAGGATGTACGGACATTGGTGGCGCGCAACGACTTCCCAGATTGTCGGGTCAATCTCTCCGCCGCTGATATCGTTGACGATCTGTGCACCTGCTTCCAACGCCTGTTGTGCAACTTCGCCGCGGAATGTATCGATGCTGATCGTAATTTCAGGGTATGCTTTGCGGATCGCATCGATCGCTGTGCGCGTGCGTGTTATTTCCTCTTCAACCGAAATGACGGCTGCGCCGGGACGGGTGGAGTAGCCGCCGATGTCGAGTATGTCTGCACCTTCGGAGATGTGCTTTTCCGCCTGCCTGAGCACGAGATCGACCGTGTCCATGCGGCTGTCTTCGAAAAACGAATCCGGTGTGCAATTGATGATCCCCATGACCTTCGGAATTTGGAGATTTAACAAATTGTTACCAACCCGAATGCTGTTCTTTGAATGAAAATAACTATCTTCAACGCTCATTTTTTGCATTATTTTAGAATGGTACAAACATCGGAACAATATACGAAAGTGATTTTGAGTTGCCGGGAAATTTTTTCAAAGAAAACCAAAGATTATGGCACCGCCTGGAGGATTTTGAGACCCAGTTCTTTAACGGATCAGATCTTTATCAAGGCGCAACGCATTCGTACCATTCAGGTAACCGGCGTCAACCAGGTAGGAGAAAGTATTGCAGACGAATTCCAGGCGATCATCAACTACTGCATCATGGCTTTGGTGCAGCTCGAAGGCAAAGATCCGGGCAAGCTCGAGCTTTCCGAAAGCGAGGCGCTGGCTTATTACGATCATTACAGTCAGCTCGCCCGCGAATTGATGGAACGCAAAAATCACGATTACGGAGAAGCGTGGCGCGACATGCGTGTCAGCTCACTCACGGACCTGATCCTGATGAAGTTATTACGCGTCAAGCAAATTGAAGACAATCACGGACACACAATTATCAGCGAAGGCATAGATGCAAACTACTACGACATGCTGAACTATGCTATCTTTGCACTTATCCATTTAACCGAATCAACACTATGAAAAACGCTCACACCATTCAGGGACGATCCTTCGTGCTGAATGCTTTCATGATCCTGCTCAACCTCGCAGGCATGGCCTTTTTAACCATGGGATTCCACCCGAACTTTGAAACCAGTAAGTGGCTGTATGTCGGAATCGGCGCAGGACTGCTGATCCTGAGTATTATCGGCATTGTCATGCTGAAAGGCCGCCTGTTTATGGCCTACGTTTCGCGTGTGTTGGTAGGCTCCCTGTTTATCGTCTCCGGGCTCATCAAGGCCAACGACCCGCTTGGTTTCAGTTACAAGCTCAAGGAATACTTTGAAGATGGCGCGCTCGCGTTCCGCATCAAGGAATGGTTTGGTATGCCGGGCTTTTCACTGGAATTTTTCATGGATTATGCCGTATTGCTCAGTGTGTTGATCTGCGTTGCGGAGATTGTGCTCGGCGTACTCGCGCTGATTGGCGGTAAGATCAGGCTCGTTTCCTGGCTGCTGATGCTGCTGATGCTGTTCTTTACATTCCTGACCTGGCACACAGCCAATTGCAACGCAGATATTAAATTCAAGGACCGCGATACCTATGCGCTGACTGATCCGGTTGCGCTGGACAAAATCGAAGAAGCGAAGACGAACAAAGAAATCCGCATCGTGTCCAAAAGCAATGGCAAACTGGTGGTAGATGAAATGAAACAGCCACAGTGTGTATCCGATTGCGGATGCTTTGGGGATGCCATGAAAGGTTCTGTCGGCCGATCGCTGACACCGAGTGAATCCTTGTGGAAAGACATTATCCTGCTGTACCTCGTTGTCTGGATTTTCATCACGCAGCGCCGCATTGTGCCCAATTCTGTGAAAGACAACCTGTATATTGTGCCGGTTTCTCTCTTGCTGATTATCTTCTTTTCCTTTGTTTTCGACTGGTATTTCCCATTCTTCTTCGGACTGGTAGCGATTCTCGGTGCGCTCTGGATTGTCCGGGCCGGCGGCAGGATTTTCGGCAACCATTGGGGAAGTGCACTTGTCGTGACAATCCTCTGTGGTGCTATGACAGCCTATGTATTGCTTTATGAACCGATCCGCGATTACAGACCGTATGCTGTGGGGACGAACCTGAAAGAGAAAATGAATGACGGGGTAGATGGAAAATACGTCAACCTGCTCGTTTATTCCAACCTGAAGAACGGCGCTAAAAAAGAATTCGATGGTTCCAGTCAAGCCTATATTAATTCGAAGATCTGGGAAAAGACAGATACCTGGAAATTTGATACAACTGTCACCAAAGAGCTGATTCCAACCCGGATTCCTTCGATCTCCGGGCAATTCAACCCTTTGATTCCGGTAGGTGACATCGGCGAGCCGGAACGCCAGCTGAAATATGTGGCTGAGCAGCTCAAAGAGGCGCGCGTCAAAGGCGTATTGCTGCACGACAAGGAAAACAATGCTGACATCGAGGTCATGGATGAAGAATACAATGTAACCGATTACGATACGGCATTCTTCTCCTACCTTAAACCGATTGAAATGGACAACCCGGCGTTGAGTGAGATCAGCATCCGTGATTTCATTGTAGATGCGCCGACGATCTTCGTATTGTTCTCCAAAAACCTTTCTGAAGCCGATTTCTCCGAAATGGAGGTGATTCGTGAGATTTACAATGAAACGCAGCAAAGAGGCATTCCGTTTGTCATGGTGTGCAGCTCCGGCCGCGACGAGATCAATGCGTGGCGCCAAAAACACCATTTCAATGTGCCGGTCTTCATCAACGACGAAACAGAGCTGAAAGCCATTGCACGTTCAAACCCGTCCCTGATGATCGTTCAGAACGGTGTTGTGAAAGGCAAATATCCGCACAGGTCACTGCCGACTTTCAACTGGATCAGCAAACACATTTTACAATCTAAATAATGAGACAAAAAATAGTAGCGGGAAACTGGAAAATGAACCTTTCCAAATCGGAGGCCACGGCCCTGTACAAGCAGGTTTGTGACATTCCGGCCGCTGATGGCGTGCAGGTCGTTGTTTTTCCACCTGCGATTTACCTCGACAGCCTGAACGCGCTTGCAGGTGATGTGCCGCTTGGCGTGCAGAATTTCCATCCGCAGGAAAACGGCGCATTTACCGGTGAACAAAGTGTAACACAGGTGCAGGATCTCGGTGCAACACATGTGCTGATCGGTCATTCCGAAAGACGCATGTATTTTGACGAAGACAGCGCATTTTTGAAAACCAAGGTCGACGCGGCGCTGCAACACGGTTTAAAAGTCATTTTCTGCTGCGGCGAACCTTTGTCGATCCGCGACATGAATGCACAGGATTATTATGTAGAATCCCAGCTCACAGAAAGCTTGTTCCACCTGACGCCGTCCCAGATGTCGGAGATCGTCATTGCGTATGAGCCGATCTGGGCGATTGGCACTGGAAAAACAGCCTCTGTAGACCAGGCCGAAGCGATGCACCAAAGCATTCGCGGGTTTATCGAAAAGCAATACGGTGGACGTATTTCCTCCGGAATTACAATTTTATACGGCGGAAGCTGTAACGCTTCCAATGCATCCGAGTTATTTGCGTGTGAAAACGTCGACGGCGGTCTGATTGGCGGCGCTGCGCTGAAAGCTGCAGACTTTGCACACATTGTAAACGCGTTTTAGATGGATTACTTAGAATTAACGGTTGCGTTGCAGCCCCGTGATCCGTGGGCTGAGATCCTCGTTTCCCAATTGGCGGAATACGGGTTCGAAAGCTTTGTAGATACTGCTGAAGGCATTCAGGCTTACGGCCCCAAGGACAAGCTCGAGCTGGATGACGCTAAAACCGGGACGTTGTTGTCCAACGACACCGAAAATCTGGAGGTTTCCTTTACCGAAAAGATCATTCCGCAGCAAAACTGGAATGCTGTCTGGGAAGCCGATTTCCACCCGGTACATGTCGAAGACCGGCTGACGATCGTCGCCCCTTTCCACGATGCTTCCGAAGTACGTGGCATGCGCATCGAGATCCAGCCGCAAATGTCATTCGGCACAGGTCATCACCAGACAACATGGCTGATGTCCAGATCTATGCTGGATATGGGCAAAATGCCTGCGCAGGTACTCGACATGGGTACAGGAACGGGCGTACTGGCGATCCTGGCGGAAAAGCTGGGCGCACGGGAAATCCTGGCGATAGACATTGAGGACTGGTCGGTCGAGAACACAAAAGAAAATGCACAGCGCAACGGCTGCACAGCAATCACCGCGCTGCATGGCGATGTGGACCTGATCTCCGGAAGATCCTTTGGATTGATCCTTGCAAACATCAACAAAAATGTTTTGAAAAGTCATTTGCCGCAGTACGCGCTCGCCCTGCAAACAGGCGGGACGCTGATGCTGAGCGGATTTTTTGAGACCGATGCAGATGAGCTGATAGCAGCTGCTGCGCAGGTCGGCCTTGAAAAAAAGGAGGTATTGTCCAAAGAAACCTGGGCATGCATCCATTTGTTAAAGAAATAAAACGAACGTCACCCATTGAATCCAAATCCCGATATTTCCAAAGCCCGGAAATGCAGGGTTTCTAATTTTCAGTTGTCTATGAAAAAAGGTCTTTTAATCATTTGCTGCCTCACGTATTCGCTGCTGGCAGTTTCTCAAACGTATTCCGCGAACCGCGAAAAATTCGTCAAAGAATTCCAGAAAGTGCTGAGTGACTACGGCAAATCCGAGAACATGGATTTCGTTAAAAAACAGCTCGCGCCGATGTTGCTTGAGATGAAAGATTTTCCGGAAGAATATTTCGTGAAAATGGTGGAGACCGCGAACCTCATGGAAAGCAAAAAGCTGAAGCCTTTTCCGGAGATTTACAACTACATCTTCTCGGTGTATTCCTTCGTGGCCGGAAAACAGCCGAAAGCGAGCTATGTCGCCTGGCACGGTTCTGTAGACAAGCTGCTGGATTCGAGGAATATCAAGAAATTCGAGGATTTCATCGAGCTTTCCGCGGGATTCTTCTCTGAAGGCCGCATCGCAGAATCTGCCGGATTCAAGTGGTATTTCATCGGCGGTGAATATGCTTTCGAATTTACAGACAAGCCATTTATCCGTTTCACCAACGGGAAACTGATGTGCCTCGTAGAGAATTCGAACAAAAGAGAAAGAGATGATCAGCCTTATATTGACAGCATTGTCGTGCGCGGAACTTCCGGTGTTTATGATCCTGTACTGAAAAAATGGGACGGAAGAGGCGGAACGATCACCTGGGAAAAAGTCGGCTTGCCGGCGAACCAGACCTATGCCGAGCTGAAAGGTTTCGGAACTTCGATGAAAACTTCAAACCTCACTTGCGATACAGTGGTCCTGAAAACACCTTATTTTACGAGAACGATCACCGGACAATTGTCAGACCGTGCGTTCAAGATCAACCGCGAGGACGACAAAATCTATCCGCAGTTCATTTCCTTCGAAAAAAGGCTGAAATTCAACATCATCAAGGATGAGCTCGATTATGCCGGTGGATTTTCCTTGCAGGGAGCGAGTTTTGTCGGCGTTGGCACCGTGAAGGAACCGGCGAGCCTGATTGTATACAAAACGGCGAAACCTTTCATGAAGATCGCCTCCCAGCTCGTGACCGTGAGTCCTACCAAAATTTCTTCTCAGAACAGCAAGGTCTGCATCCTGATCGGAGACAATGATTCCATTTATCATCCGGGCGTCGATTTCATTTATGCGCTCGACCGCCAAGTTTTGAATTCACCCGTGGAAAAGCGGGCGTTTCCCAGGCGCCGTTTTCCGACTCGTACCACATGGTCGATATGTACGTTCCGAAAATTACCTGGGTCAAAGGAACACCGGACCTCGCTTTTACGTATGACTTCGGGACCAGCCAGGAGCAACGCATTGCCCGCATGGAATCCAAGAATTTTTACGATTCGAAATTATACGATCAGTTGCAGGGCATGGAACAGGTGCACCCGCTGACAGCGATCTACAATTACAGCTACAAATACGATGAATATGAAATGAACGAAGGCAAGATCGCTTCGGCAATGGGCAAAACGACCGAGCAGGCGAAGCCGATCATGTTGCAGCTTTCCTCGCTAGGGTTCATCAGCTATGATACAGAGGCGAAGATCGTCAAGATCAACCCCAAGCTCATCGTTTTCATCCAGGCACGTGCCGGGAAGATCGATTACGACAACCTGAACTTCGTTTCGGACATGCGTCCGAAAAACCTGCAAGGCTATACGCCGGAGCAAATTGCTGCGGACAAGAATCTGCAAAGGCTCGAATCAGAATACAAGCAAAAAACAGAAGCACGCCGCGTCATGCCGAATTTTGGTTCGATGAGCCTGGCCAACCTCGAGATCAAGCTCGATGCCGTTGACCAGGTGCGTATTTCCGATCCGCAGAGCACGGCTGTGTTCCCGGAAGGAAGCCAGGTAACGATCCGCAAAAACAGGAACTTCGAGTTCAAAGGCTGGGTCAATTCCGGCAAGGTCGAAGTCAAAGCATCCATCGCCAATTACAATTACGAAGCAAACAAGATCAACCTGCTGAAAACCGAAACCGGTCTGCTGGTGGTGCGGCCTTTGGCGGAGCAGGATGGCAAGGAGCTGATCCCGATGCAAAGTACGTTCTCCGGAATGGTTGGCGAAATCCTCGTGGATGCGCCGAACAACCGCGCGGGCAATATCAAAACGATCACCGATTTCCCGAAACTCGTGGTGTCGAACCCGGTGCAGATCTATTACAACCAGCGCACGCTTTACCGCGGCGCTTACGACAGTTCCCGTTTTTATTTCACGATTGCGCCTTTCGAGCTCGACAGTCTGGATAACTTCCGTGAAAAAACATTGCGCCTGAAAGGAGAATTGAACTCCGCAGGAATCTTCCCGAAATTCAAGGAAGAGCTGAAGATCATGCCGGATTATTCCTTCGGATTCTCAACAGCTGCTCCGGCAGGCGGGTACGATTTCTACTCCACGAAAGCGAAATACGAAAACAAGATCATTTTATCGAACAACGGATTGCAGGGCGCCGGAAAAATCGATTTCGTGCAATCGACCTCAATTTCCAAAGCCTTTACTTTTCTGCCGGATTCTACGATAGGAATGGCGGAATTTGTCAACAGGCCGGTAGAGGCAGGTGTTCAGTTCCCGGATGTGGAATCAAAAGAAGCATTCATTACCTATGTGCCGCGCAGCAATATTCTGAAAGCATCTTCCACGAAAACTTTGTTGTCTTTCTTCAAGGACGACGCGAAACTGAATGGAACGGCGATCGTGAGCCCGAATGGAATGACCGGAAACGGGATCATGAACTTCCGCGATGCGAACCTCGGTTCGTCGAATTTCAAGTTTGAGCGCTGGGAAGCCAACGCAGATACATCGAACTTTAACCTCAAGAACAATTATGCGGCAGAAGGCGAAGAGGAAGATCCCTTGTCCTTTAAAACGGATAATGTGAAGGCGAATGTTTCCTTCAAAACCAAAAAAGGCGAATTTAAATCCAACAGCGGTGAAACGACCGTTTACTTCCCGGTGAACCAATATGCCTGTAAAATGGACATGTTCACGTGGTATATGGATCAGGAAAACATCGAAATGTCATCCGCAGAGAAAGGCGAAAATGTGAAAGCAGACCTCGACCTTGCGGGACCAAACTTCTTCTCGACGCATCCGAAACAGGATTCGCTCCAGTTCCGTGCGCCGAAAGCAAAATTCGATTTGCGTACGAAGGTCATTTACTGTACACGTACAGAATACATCGATGTGGCAGATGCGCGCATCTTTCCGGACAGCATGAAAGTTGTGATCCGCAAGAAAGCGCAAATGGATCCTTTGCTGAACTCGACGATCGTGGCAAACTTCATCACGAAGTACCACCGATTCACGAAAGCAGATACAAAAATCACCGCGCGCAGGGCCTATACTTCGCAGGGACAATATCCATATTACGATGCAGACAGTACGATGACCGTGCTGCAAATGGATAAGATCGGACTCGATTCCAGCTATCAAACAGTAGCGACCGGAAAAGTGAAGAGCGATGAAAATTTCAAGCTCAGCAAGCAGTTCGATTATTATGGAGATGTGAAGATCAACGCTGCCGTGCCGCTGATTACTTTTAGCGGTGCAACGCGCATCAACCACAACTGTGAGAAATTCCCGAAAAACTGGATGTCGTTCTCTGCACAGGTAGATCCTAAAAACATTCAGATCCCGGTTTCGAGCACGATGAAAACGCTCGATGGCCAGCAGGTCACTGCGGGAATTGTCTGGAGAGATTCCAGGATGCAGGACAGCGTACAGTTGTATCCGACGTTCCTGTCGACACTCGCGAACCCAAGCGATCCGATTGTGATGACGGCCAGCGGCTTGCTGCAATACAATTTTGAAGCGAAAGAATTCCAGATCGGTTCCAAAGAGAAGCTCATCAACCGCGGTGAAAAAGGAAACTTCCTTGCATTGCACACAGAGAGCTGCTCGCTCAATGGAGATGGAACGATCAACCTTGGGATGGATTACGGTGATATTACCGTAGATGCAGTCGGTGTAGTGAACTACAACCAGGCCAGCGGTCAGACCTCGATGAATATCACGGCGCGCTACAACCTGCCGCTCGATAAGAGCCTCATGGAAGGCATCGCCGCGAAGATCAATGCACAGGAAGGTATGAAAGCTGTTGATTTCGCATCTACAACGCTTGAGCAGGCTCTGGTGGAATGGACAGACCAGAAAACGGCGGATAAGATCAAATCCGATTATACGATCAAAGCGGAAGTTAAAAAACTGCCGAAAGAGCTCGAAACCGGTTTTGTCGTGACAGGCATCCGTCTGAGCTCATTTGACCCGTCTGCGATGCAGGAAAACGGATTGATCACGAATGTGGAATCCGCAGCCATCGTGGCGATCTATGAGAAGCCGGTCATGAAATATGTACCATTCAAAGCATTCTTCCAGCAGAACTATTCCGGCAATGTGACAGGTGATAAATTCGGCTTCCTGATCAATGTGCCGGGCGGCAGCGATTACTATTTCGACTATGCGATGATGAAGCGCGAAGGCGAGATGAAGATCTTCACAGGTGACGAAACCCTGGAGGCTGCTTTGGTCGCTTTGAAAGAAGACAAGCGAAAAAGCAAAAACTTTAGGTACGAATCCACCGGAAATCGCATTTTCTTAAGTAAATTTATGCGCCTGTTTGGAAATGAATAACGCATGGATTTTGTACTTTTTGGAGTTATAGCATATTTACTGGGATCAATTCCTACCGCAGTATGGGTAGGAAAATCCTATTATGGAATTGATGTTCGTGAGCACGGCAGTAAGAATGCCGGTGCCACGAACACTTTTCGCGTTTTGGGCAAAAGGCCCGGCATCCTTGTGCTGACGATCGATGTCGTGAAAGGCGCACTCGCTGTCTTATTGCCCACATTCATACTTTCTGCGGATGCGATCGGTCTCGACCGCCTGATACAGATCCAGCTGGTTTCGGCCGTTGGTGCGATCGTCGGACATGTTTTTCCTTTGTTTGCGAATTTCAACGGCGGAAAAGGCGTTGCCACGTCGCTGGGTGTGATTATCGGGATTCATCCGCCGGCAGCGGGAATCTGCCTGCTGGTTTTCCTGTTGGTTTTCCTGGCAACGAAATACGTTTCACTCGGTGCGATCGTCACTTCATTCGCATTTCCACTCGTTATTATTTTTGTATTCCACGTTCAGTCGCTCTGGCTGATCGGATTTTCAATCTTACTGGGTTCCACCGTGATCATTACCCATAAAAAGAACATTGTGCGCCTGCTCAAAGGAGAGGAGAGCAAAATGAACCTTTTTAAAAAGTGATCGTACTACATGCTTGTTTTCAACAAGAATAATACTGACCTCGTGCAAAAACTGCTGCAAATTATTTTGGTCCTGGGTTCCTTTTGCGGAACGATCGCGTGTTACGCCCAGGAAAACGAAGAACAACTCAAGGCGCGTGCTGCCAAAAGCTATGCCACCGAAGACTACGTCGCCGCTTCGAGGGATTACATTCAGCTGCTGGCCATCCAGCCGCGCGATGTGTTCTACAACTACAGGTACGGCGTTTGCCTGCTCTACAATTCGCGTAAAAAACAGGATGCAATCCGCTACCTCGAATATGCGTCGAAAGCCGATAATATAGAACCCGAAGTTTTTTTCTACCTCGGCAAGGCTTACCACCTCAACTATCAGTTCAATGAGGCGATCCGCCTGTATACCCAATACAAAACGAAAGCTGGTTCAAAGGCGAAAGCAGTATTAGAGACAGACCGCCAGATTGAGATGTGCCAGAACGGAAAACGGCTGCTGACGACCCTGACAGACATTATTGTGCTGGAAAAAAAGGAAATCGAGACCGATAAATTCTTCAGGTTGTATGACCTGCGGGATATTGGAGGTGTAATCCTTGTGACGACTGATTTCCAGTCGCGAATCGACAAGAAAAAAGGCCACGTGCCGCTTGTTCATTTTCCGCCGAATGCGGAGATGATCTTTTATACGAGTTACGGAGAAAGCGAGACCAATGGCAAGGATGTATATTACAGGACGCGTTTGTCTGACGGCAACTGGAGTTCCCCATTCATAGCAAAAGGATACGTGAACAGCCCGGAGGATGAAGAATTTGCGTACATGGACCCGGCCGGGAAATATTTGTATTTCAGCTCCAAAGGCCACAACAGCATGGGCGGATCCGATGTTTTCCGCAGTAAATACGATGCCGGGACCAATGCTTTCAGTGCGCCTGAAAACCTCGATTTTGCGATTTCTTCGCCAGATAATGATTTGTTCTATGTCGTCGATTCGCTGGATAAAAATGCATATTTCGCTTCGTCGCGACAAAGTGTGGATGGGAAAATTCATGTCTACAAAGTACGCGTCGACCGCATCCCGCTCCAGGTGGCAGCTGTCAAAGGTGCTTTCAGCTCGACGGTGAATCCGCAGCGGAAGAACATGACGGTTGAAGTTTCCGATGCGGTTTCCGGAACGCGCCTCGGCGCATTTGCATCCGACGACGCCGGGAATTTCCTGATTACCTTTCCGAAAGGCGGAAAATACAATTACACGATTAAGATCGACGGCAATCCGAATGCGTTTGCGGCGGAAGTCAAAATCCCTGTATTGCGTGAATTCAAGCCGCTGAAGCAGAATATCCAGCACGAGATGTACAATGGGACGGAGGTCGTGCGCATTGTCGACCTGTTTGACGAAGCGGTGGAAGATCCTGCAGGCGTTTTGGCTGAGATCGTGAAAATGCGTTCGGAGCTGAACCCGAATGCAGACCAGTACGACCTGAAAGCCCTCGATCAGCAGCAGGCAAACGCGAATGGAGCCATTTATGCTGTCCTCGGACTCGACAATAAATCTGCGCTTGTGATCCGCGAAACGATTGCGGAGCTCGCTGAAAAACAAACTGCACAGGTCGAGAACATCGAAAACCTGCAACAAAAAGCGTTGGGAGAAGTTGCCCAGAATGCCGGGAGAATAGAATCATTGCAGGCCGGAACGAAAGCGTTGGCCAATAAGGCGAATACGGAGAAAGATCCGGTTGTGAAATCCGGATTGTATACCGAGGCGGCCGGAAAAATAGAGAAGATCAATGAATTGCAGGTGACTTCCAAACTGTTGCTCGCGTATCATGATTCTTTGCAACAGCTAAAGACCGGCCAGCAGCAGGAAGCGCAGGCCGCACAACAGTTGTCACAACGCGTCACAGAGACGGCGAAAGACAATAATCCGGATGCTTTGACGCAGGCTTTGCAGGACAACCAGGACGCAATCCGCGATTTGCAGCAGAAACCAGGAGCGTTGCCGGTGGAAGTGTTGATCGAACAAGTGTTGCAAACGCGCTCAGACATCCAGAAACGCAAAGAGAAAGCAGCTTCTTACCAAACGGCAAGCGATCAGCTGCAACGGGAAATCAACGCGTTCCAGGCGACTTTGGAGCAGGCGAAAAGCAAAGATAAACCAGGTATTCAATCTAAAATAGATTCAAAAAAGCAGGAGCAGGGACTTGTACAGGAAGAGATCGATCTCGCTGCGAAGAAATCCAAAGCCCTCGAGCAGGAATTGCTGGACCGCGAAGCGCAACTCGCCTACACGCAGGAAGTCGGCAGGAAACCGATGCCAGCCAACCCATTGGTTGCGCAGGATGTGCGCAATTCACTTTCCGGACTCGACAATGCGAATGCACGTACTTTGTATTCCTACATTCAGCAGCAACAGACGATGCTGTCGAAGGACCCGGCGGTGGTTGCGGCGCAGCAAACAGCAGCTGCCAGCAATCCAAACCAGACAGCAACGCAAAATAATACAGGTGGCGAGGAAATTTTCTCCCGTCAGGAGACGCACCGCAGGCGCATGCAGGCGATTGTGTCGGACGAAACTTTGAGTCCGGCAGAAAGATGGTCGGCAACCGAAAATGCATCCGCAGCATTTGAAACGGAATTGCAGCAGGAACTCGAAGCAACTGAACGGGCGTTGGCCAGCAATCCTGCTGATGCAGCAGCGGTCACAAAACGCGAAAATCTGCAAAAAGCAAAAGCAGAGACCCAGGTGCAGCTTGCAGAGACGAAAGAAAAATTGAATCAGCAGGGGGCAGCGCCAGGCAATGCGCAACAGGCAGCCCAGACAGAAAAGCTGAAACCGGGTCACACAGCAAAACTGGAAACAATTGCAGCGAATTCCAAACTTTCAGCGGCTGAAAAAACGGAAAAGGCCCAGCAGGAGGATGCAGCCTTGCTGAAAGTCGTTGGGGCGGAGATCAAAAAGCAGGCTGCCGCTTTGAAAAGTGATCCGGAGAATAAGGACAGGCAGCAGGCACTTCAGACACTCGAAAATATCCGTTCGTCGGCGGAAGACCGCATGGCGACGCGCAGAACCGAAAATGGAACGAATCAGACAGCCGACAATCCAACGCAAAACATGCCGGAGGACCAGGCAACTGAAAATACATCGTTGAGCATTGCTGCTTTCCAGCCGGAACATGTTGCAAAAACGAAGGCGATTGCGGAAAATCCGAAATTGAGCCCGCGCGACAAGCAGGAACAGCTGATCCAGCAGGAGGTGAAATTGCAGAAATCGCTGGACGGTGCTTTGAAGCAGGCGCGCAAAGAATTAGCCAAAGACCCGCAGAATGCAGCTTTGGCGACAAAAATTTCCGATTTGCAAGCCTTACAGGAGGAAAGCCAGGGAAGAACAGAAGAGTCCCGGCAAATGATTGTGAGTGATCTCAAATCTAAGGTCGACCAGGAGACATTGCAAAAGCAGATCGATCCGAAGTATACTACTGAGATGCAGGCGCTCCAGGCGGAAACCGGAACAGATGTGTATGGAAAAAGCATCGTGCTGGAAGAAAACCTGCAAACGGCGCTGGACAAGCGACTGGCTGAAAACGCTGTACAACTGTCGAAAAAGGATTTACCCGAACTGACGGCACAAAACCAGGTACTGAATGAGATGAAAGATGCTTCGCGCCAGCGCATAGATGGTCTCAGGGAAGCCATGGCGGTTGTTGCGGATACGAATTCCGTGGATATTGACCCTATTCTGACCCCGGTTTCCGTGCGTTTGAGCGATTATCTCGCCATTGATGCCAAATACTTTAATACGACCTATACAGCTGCCGATGATCTTGCGGAACAGCAGGATAAGCTCGATGGTTATATCGCAGTGCTCGAACGTTTGCAGGAGGAAAATGAGGAAAATCTCGCGAAGTATCCCGGTTCATTTTACGAAGAAGACAAACGTGTACTCGCCGCTGAAAAAGCGAAAACCCAGCAAAAGCTCGACCAGGTCAATCAGCAACGCGCTGCATTGGAATCAACAGGAAGTGCAGATCCGGCTGTGGATGCGACGGACGCTTACCGATTGGAACAACAAAAACTGGCGGAGCAGGAGGCTGCCCTGCAACAACAATTGGCTGCAACCGCAACGGCGAATGCCGAACAGGCCCAACTTGAAAAAGCCATTGCTGAGAACCAGCGCAAACAGGCAGAAACTTTTAATGCGGATGCACAGCCGAAATTGACTGCACAGCAGAAAGAACAGCAGCAGCAATTAAAGACATTGGAGAAATATACGCCGACGGATGCCGCGCAGCGCGCGAAAAGTAAAGCTGCGCTGGAAGTCATGGGGCAGGCTCAGGAGGAGATCACCGCACAACAGGCGGCCCTTGCGGCTGAAAAAGATCCGCTCGCGAAACAAGTGCTGATCGAACAATTGTCGGCCAAACAGGATAAACTTACCGGACATCTGGCGGAACTGCAATTGGATCACGCGTTGGACAATGCAGCACGCATTTATAACGAAAAAAATGGTCCTGTTGCCTTGTATGACCTCGAGTCGGCCAAAGACCTTGACTCGCGCAAATACAGAGCAGTCATCCAGGTAGGCGAACTCACGGCGCTGCATGCAGATCTCGGCAGTGAAATCGCCGAAACGAAGGCAGGTAAATCGCAATCAGCATTGACGAAACAGCAGCAGGAAATACAGGATTACAAAACGATTTTACTGGCAGAGATCACAACGCTGGAAAAAGCATTGGCGGCGCGCAGGGAGTCGGTTGTGCCTTTGGTGTCTGACAAAGCGATCACGGAACCTGTGAGTTTTATACAGGAAAAAGAAATTGCTGCTTCAGCGGCCTACAAACAGGTTTTTGAGGGTACGCAGCCGGCAAGCGAGCTACTTGCGGAAATCGATCGCCAGGAAAAACAGCTGGAGAAATTACAGCAGCAGTACCACCTGCAATTGTTGGAACAGCTGGACAAAAACACTTCCGGGAATATCGTTTCATCGGCAGAGATCACGGAGATCCATCGTCAGCAGGAGAATATTGAAAAACTGCGCCAGCAATATGAAGCTGCGCGCAAAGAATTTCAGGTCATCCTGGATCAAACGACCGATCCAATGAAAATACAGAACCTGATTGCACGTGGCATTGAACCGATTTCCGGACTTATCGAAACGCCTGTTCAGACACCTGTGCCAGTTGATCCAAAACCAGTTGTTGCGGTTGTAAAAAGCAATACGCCTGCGGATGTGAAAACGCAATCGGGCCTCGTATATCGCGTACAGATCGGTGCATTCTCGAAACCGATCTCCGAAGAAAAATTCCAGCGCTTTAAACCGCTTTCGGGGGAAAAATTGCCGAATGGTGTGACCCGTTACCTGGCCGGTCAGTTTAGCGATCGCCATGCTGTTGCAGAAGCACAGCAACAGATCCGCGCGATTGGCTACAAGGATGCTTTCCCGGTTGCGTATTGCAACGGCGCGCGTATATCGATGGAAGAAGCGCGAAAATTGCAGGAAAGTGGCGGATGTATTTCGAAAGAAATTGTTCCGGTTGTATTGGAAAAAACACCTGAGCCGGTTCAACAGCAACAGCCGGCAGTTATCCAGGCACCACCGAAAACGATCGCGGCAGGTCCGGCAGATTACAACAAAGGCATTGGCGTTGCGCCTGCGACGGCGGTTGAAACGCGTCCAGGTCTCTTCTATACGGTTCAGCTCGGTGTGTACAACAAGCCTGTTCCGCCGGCGCAATTGAAAAACATTGAACCGCTGGTGACGCAGCGACTGGAAAATGGACAGATCCGCTATTCTGCCGGGATGTTCCGTTCCGTGGACGCAGCCCAGCCAAAAAGGAGGGAAGCCCAGCTCCGCGGGATTACAGATGCTTTCATCACAGCCTATTACAAAGGAAACCGCATTTCATTGTCAGAAGCTTCCAGGTTGCTTGAACAGCAGGGACAGGGGATCCTGGAGCAGATTACAGCTGCCGACAGCAGGATTGCTTCACAGCCGGAGATCGAAAAGAGCATTGCCGATCCTGCGCTGCGCGACACCTCGCTGGTCACAGATGCCGTTCAGGTGCAATTACAGCTCGTTTCAAAGAAAACGTATGATACGTATCCGCGGGACATCGTGCGTCGCTTCAACGACAAAGGATTTTTCTATTACGACGAAGCGGACAAACATGTGAAGTCGATCATTTATTCGGATGCCGATCATTTGCCGCAGGTTTATTATTTCCGCAATGAGCTCGATACAGTGATCGTTGGTCGCAAATTGGTTGTAGAAGCAGCGACAGCACTCAGCATTCACGCGTACTATCCACAGCCCGTATTGGACGGCGCTACAGGTGACTGGTTGATGCGATTGAGCCAGCAGCGTCACTTATACGCGCAGGAGGGTAAAATCGTGCTCGAGATTACAGGAATCAAGGACGAAGCGATCAAACAGGAACTCACAGAAAAACTACGCAGCCTCGGTTTCGAGATCACGCACGAAGAATGATCGGGTATTGTCAACCATCCTGCTGACTATTTGTGTGCAGGATGTTTTGTTACCTGATTCATTTTTGATTAATTTTGCAGTATTAAAAAGTTTTAAAAAATGGTAGAAACAGATTACGCTCCGGAGCATGCGGTGATAGAGGAATTGGTGGGACAGCGCGATTTGGTCGTTTTCAACGACGACTTCAATACGTTTGACCATGTGATCGATTCCCTGGTCAAAGTTTGTCGCCATCAGAGTGAGCAAGCAGAGCAATGCACCTGGATTATTCACTACAATGGCAAATGCCAGGTAAAAAGAGGTTCGTTCGAAGCACTTGAACCCCTGTGTGTTGCCTTGTTGGAAAGAGGAATTACAGCAGAAATTCAATAAAAAAGTCAAAAAAAGTTGTGGTAATCGATAAAAAGTACGTATCTTTGCCACCGCAAACGGGTTACAACCCAACTGCGAAAAGGCTTCGTAGCTCAACTGAATAGAGCACCACATTACGGCTGTGGAGGTTTCAGGTTTGAATCCTGACGAGGTCACTCTAACGGGGAAAGCATCAGAAATGATACTTTCCCCGTTTTTCTTTCCCCTCATTTTCCCCGCTAATTCTGGGATTGGAGAGAATAAGCTGTGTATTCTTGTGGTTAGAACTTTATCTGTTTTTCGATCATATAGAATTCCGTGAGGGAATAGCAAATTTTGAAAAATCATTCGATCACCGATTGAAGCAGTTTCCCAATATTCTAAAGGGTTTTTGCAATATTCCACTACTATATTCAAGCATTTTTTGAGGTTAGAACTCGCTTGATCAATTATTGCGAGTTTCTTTTGAATTTCGTTGATCTCTTTTTCCGATTTTAATTTGAATCGGTCATACATTGGTCGATCAATTACTCCAGTTATCAATTTGTCTTCTGCTGATTCTAAGTTCTTTTTGATCTCTGAAATCTTCGCTTTGTAGATTGCTACATTTTCGTTTACTTCATCAATCACAGCTTGATAACTTTCCGTAACTCCAATTTTGATGAGTTCTGTTTCCTCGTCCGCTACTTGAAACGCTGAAATGATGTTTTTAAACGTTGCGTGAAGCTGTTTTGCACTTTTGTTGGTGTTGCATCCTTTCGTTCTGCATTTGTAATACCACAAGTTCTTTTTACGGACGATATACCCTGTCATTGGTTGATCACATTCAGAACAACGAGCGAAACGCTTCAATGGTAGATTATCATCCTCTCGTTTGTGGGAAACAGGATGAAAGCGATTGTCCGCAATGATGTTGTTTACTTTTAGAAAAACTTCCCGTGAAACCATGGGTTCGTGTTTCCCTTCGATTACTTTGTTTGGTGAAAGTTTCGAAACGATGATTCCGCAATAGTATGGATTAGCGAAAATTTCTGTCAATCTGCGTTCGTCGATCTTCAAACCGAGTTCTTTTAACTGTTGAGCGATCTCGGAGTTCCGCATTTGCTTTTCTGCTTTCCAAATGAATGCTTTGCGTAAGAGTTTTCCTTCTTCACTCAATACAATTTGCTGATTGACCGCTTTTCCTTTGTTCAGATTCACATAACCACGGGGAATCGAATACGGAGTATAACCCTTCTCGACCAATTCACGCATTCCACTAATAGTTTTATCCTTTCTCATTTGGTTATCCAAATGACCGAACAACAACATAATATTCCGTTGGAACTCTCCTGTGATTGTACTTGGATCAATTCCCTGCGATACGGAAAGTGTGGTTACTTTGTATTGTTTCTGTAAATCCTGTGCAATCTTCATTCCGTCCGCTCCTGTGCGTGAAAAGCGTTCATAGCTGTAAACAAGAATGTAATTCACCCGCTTGTTTCGTTTTACGAACGTGAGCATTCGGTTAAACTCTTTTCGATCATCCGTTTTTGCGGATTCATGCGTTCCACCAAAATATTGAACCACGCTGTACCCGTTCGTACTTGCGTATTCTTCGCATCGTTTACGCTGTGTTTCCAAACTCGTGTTATCCTCTTGTGATGAATGAGAAACACGTGTATAGATCACAGCAGTTTTTTCCAGTGCTGTATTATCCAATCCTTTGGGTGTGAACGATTGGAAATCACTTAATTTACTCATGGTTAAAGTTTGTTTCCGTTTATGATGGATTCAAGGAAAATCAAGCTAAGCACTTCAATGCTTGAAATGAGTTTTTCATACTGATCCTTCGTGTACTTTTTGTATTTGGGAATTGAAGTGATGTACTCATAAGTGAGTTTATTGCGCAAGCGTTCTTTTGCTTGTTCAATTCGATGTTTAGCAAACGCACTCATGGGAACAAACTTTAGCGTTAATCCCCTTTGTAGAAAGTGTACAAACTCCAAATGGATTTGTACTGCATACGTTGTATTTACTAGCATTTGAGCGTTTTAAATACAGTTTTACTGTTGTTTTCATTACAATGAAAGTGAAGTTTTCGAACTCCGACCCACCCCAAACGTGTGAAAAAATCATAAAAACGCTGAATTGCTCTATTTACAAGTGTTTCAGCGTTTTCGATTTAGGGTGGTGGTTGTTCTTTTTTACTTTTTAATCCTGTTCTTAAATTGATCGTTATAAATGGACTGATCGTTCCACTGCTAACGCAGAAGTTTTGTTTTTGTTCAGTTGGTAACTGCCCAGAAAAAGGGCAGAATGTGGGGCAAAAAAATGTGAAACGTTGATTCGACGGGAGATTTGGGAATTGGGAAAGTGGGCAGTTAAATTTTTGAAATGGATTTCCAGTATTTTCATGATTAACCATCTCGAATGAAAAAAGAATCGGATTAAAATAGTAATTAGAATCTTAACTGATCTAGGAGGTTCGGTTAGGTTGATTAGTGAATGGAGTTTGGACACCCATATGGACTCCATTCACATTTTATAGCCGACTATTTTTTCGACTATCCGACTCGAATTCAACTCGATTCCGACTCGAAACGCTTTCGACGAATTTTACTTTTCGACTAGCCCAATTTTACTTCCCGACTTGATTAACTTTTCTTTTCGATAGACGAATCAATTGCTGTTATTATGGGTAGTTGAATCCGAGTCGTTTTGAGTCCATTTCGAGTCGAATCTATTTCGACGGATCTTTCATTCCGATATGATGAATCGATTGATCCGACTTGCCTAATTTTAATTTTCGATAGACGAATGGATAGCGGTTTTATAGCCGAGTCAATTTTAAGTCGGTTTGAGTCGAATCCTACTCGAATTGATTTCGATGAATCTTTATTTTCGACGTGACCAATTCGACTACTCGATTGGATTAGTTTTTCTTTTCAATCGACGAATAGATTGCTGTTTATTCAAGTAGTCCATTTTGAGTCGGTTTCGAATCGAATATGTATCGACTAATTCGATTAACCGACTTTACGAATCAATTGAACCGACTAGGCTAAATTTAGCTTTTGATCGACGACCATTGTTCCATCCTATGAAATCTATTTTTTAGTTAAGTTCCAGTTCGTATTACCACATTTACATCTCAAAGCTTCAGGAGCAACTGGGCTTCCCGATAAATACAGTACGGATTGACAGGATTCGTTTTCACACGAAAAAACTTTTGAATATAAAGACTTATAAGCTTCTACAACAGGTTGAAAATCTTGCTTCGTGAAGCTTGCCCATTGATTGAAATGAACTGCTTTATTCACGGAAGCAGATTCTGAATTAAAATTCTCGAAAATCGTTTTGTTGAGTTCTCCGATTTCATTTAAGCTTGCAGTTATTTCATCTTTACCCCAAGATCTTGAGGATTCCTTAGCTTTTTTCAAGAGATCATTATATCTACCAATTGCTGGGGAAATGAAATCACCCAAACCACCCGAATCTTCAAGAGAATAAGGTACAGGAGCTTTCAGACTATGACAGACATATCTTAAGAATTCTTCCATACCCCGTCTCAATTTTGCTGATGCAGCTGAAACGTCATCATTCTGTAAATCTTGATCAATCCTTGTCCACATATCCGCTTCGTAATGTATTCTTGGACCTGATGAAACATCCCAATTGTAAAATTTCAACATTTGTTTACTTTGAACTACTCCCGAACTTTTTAATTGATTTGCCCAAGCGGTTTCATGAGTAGTAATGATGAATTGTTGATTTGAAAAATTTTTCACCAATACATCACAAAAAGATCTTCTATGACCTGCATCCACTGATGTTACAACATCATCCAAGGTTATCAAATCTATAAGACCTGTATTCAAATGTTCCGACAAGGCAAGAAAAAGACAAACTCCCATGCTATCCTGATGTCCTTCACTATGCAGAGCATGTGGTGGATGAAAGCCTCGACCGTAAAAATCAACATTCATATTCAATGCCTTGTCTTTTGCTTCAAAATTGGCTTCGAACTCAGCTTCATCATCACCATGCATCTGCTTATACAGTGTTACGAAGCGATCCTTGATTTTTAAATACAGATTTTCTAATATACCATCACGTGCTGAAACGAATGAATCGTGTAAGGTTGTAGCTTGGGTACTAGTTACCGAAGCTTTATTGAATTTTAAAGTAGTTTCCTCAAGGTTTTTTAACTGTTCTTCAAGCTTGGTCAGATTATCCCATGCAATTTGTTCAGGCGTAGCTTCGGGGAAAATTGCTTGCATTTGTTCAACAAACACAGGTAGTTCCGCTTGAATTTCCGAGGGAGAATAAAGTCTTCCAAATTTATCTTCTTCAAAATCTTCAGGAATGTATTTCTCAAATGGATTTGACATTATGTCAATGATCTTTTCGACTGTCTTTCTCCATTCGCCCATAGCACTCGCACATCTTTTTATTGTGTCATTTGCAAGTGCTTGTTCGTTCTTTCCAATAGGTTTTGAGGCTTCTGCAAGCTGATCAATTCTCATCAAAACCTGTTTAGCTGCTTCTTTAATGTAATTAGCATTTTCCTCGATTGAATTCTGTCTGTTTTTTTGTGCCTCAATTCGAGTTTGTAATTTTAATTCCAATTCGCCTGGCAACCACTGATGGTCGCATAACGGACATTCTCCTGAATCTCGTATAAGTAGTTTTCCCCTTTTTGTAAACTCAAATCTTTTTGTATTCCATTCTGCTTCAGAGTCAGACTTGATTTCTTTCAGGTGTTCAATTAGCACTTTATTTGCTTGAGAAACCCCTGATAAAATAGATGATAGATTTTCAACGCTCAAATTCGTCGCTCGCTCAGATAAGCTTTTCTTATCTACGCTTGCTTCATTGATCGCTACTCTAGTTACATTTTCTTTTAGTGTCTCCAAAGAAAGTCCTTCAAGAACTGCGCTCCCTAACTTTACTCGTTGTTCATTAATAAACTTCAAAACAGACGTACTATCGTATTTCTGAAGACCCGTTATCACATTAATGTTACCTTGAACAATAGCAAGGTTTGCTTTTGCGTTTCTGACTTCACCAACAAAGAAGTTCTTGACACTAACTAATGCTTTACGCTTTTCTTCCAAATTCTCAAGTTTGAGGATTTTTCCAATCGCAAGAGAGCGATCAGATGACTTTGCTGTTATAAGTTTTAAAACTTCTCTTCTTGTAAAGACATGTTGCCCTCGATTAAGAACATCAAGGAGAGGAGTAAGGACTTCAGAATATTTGCTATCAAAAACTAGTTCATTTGGGTTTGCCATGCAGCGAAAAATTTCTATTGGCGTATTTACTCCATGAACTTTAATACTTGCACGAACATGTACGTTACTTGCCTCTTCTACCTTGTCTATATGTGGTCCATGTTTTTTCAAAGAAACGTCATCTGTTCCTTCACCTAGAAGACGAGCGATCTTACCAGTTAGAAGAAAATCGATAGCATCAATTACCGCACTTTTACCAACACCATTTGCTCCATATACCACTAAAGATTTTCCATTAGGCTCTATGATTAAATGCGGAATGCCTCGAACATTACTAATTTCCAGTTTCAGAATTTTCATTTGATTCAGTTTGGTTTAGTAATAGTTGCTTTAGACTTTCTATATTGCTGAGATCAGCAATTGTCAATTCTTCAATAAGTGCTTGTGAGAAATGCCCGCTTTCACCGAGTTTCTCAATCATACTGTCTGTGATTTTTTCAGGTATAGATTTCTCAATCCGAATTTCTTCTGCCATGATGTTGAATAATGATTAATAGTCTTAGCAAATGTAAAAGAAATGCCTGATTTTAAACTTATACTTGGATAGTAGTAAATAGATATTAGAATAAAATGCTAACTGCCCACCAAAAGTTGGGCAGTTAGCATTTTATTCAGTCAAAATTTGGCTTCAAAGCATAATTAAAATTTAGTTGCCCATCTTTTGGTGGGCAGTTAGTGTTTTTTTAGGCAGTTTTTGGTCCTGATGGATAATAAAAAATTAGTTGCCCACTTTTAGGTGGGCAGTTATGATTTTATTCCAATGCAATTTTTTCAAAGTAGAATAAAAAGCTATTTGCACCACCCAACCCGGGGCAAGTAACTTTTTATTAGGCGATTTTCCATTTTAGAAGGATAAAAAATCTTAGTTGCACCACCTACCGTGGGGCAAATAGAATTTTATTACTAAAAATTCGGTTTTGGTAGATAATAAAAACGCAGTTGCCCCACCACTCCCGGTGCAAGTAGAAAAAAATGAAATGTTCGTATTTTCAACGCATTAAAATTTACTCTATAGTTTGAGGTATTTCTTGCGTTCTAAAGTCAGCCAATTATATATTTCAGTTGCCAACCGCTCAAAAGATTCTTTATCGTTAAAGGCAATTTCGGTTACATGGTATGCTCTGTCACAGTATTCATCCGTTAAATGTTGCAAACGGTTGTCATTGATATTGAGTTCCATGAGGGAGAAAACTGAACGAGAAATATCCAACATGCCATTATCGTGATCGAAACCCAATAGGTTTAAACCTAAAACAGTATGTTGGTGTCTTAAATCTTCTTTTATAAGGTTGACAACGGTTGACTTTGAAATTATTTTTCTCATGATTTAATATTTTTTAATACTCATATTTTATCTATAAACGTACTAAATAAATCAATTAATGGAAATAATATTTCATTTATTGTCTTTTTAATGTCTATTTATAGACGTGATATGAGTGTACTTGTCTGCTTTTATACTGTTATCTTTCGTTATATTCGAAGTAATGAAAGACTACAATCGTATTAAAGAAGTACTGGTAAACAAGAAGAAAACTCAAGTTTGGTTAGCTGAACAATTGGGAAAAGATGTTAGAACAGTTAGTTCTTGGTGTACCAATCGAAGGCAACCAAGTATAGAACATTTATACAGTATTTCGGAATTGCTTGACGTTGATATTCGGGAGTTATTGAATCCGACAAAATGATTCGATAATGACTAAATAGCCCACTATAAAGAAACCAAAACTATTCACTATGCTAGAAACCAACAGGGGTCATGAAATTGATCTGACAAACCTCTTAGAAAAGAAATATCTAATTAGTAATTTCTTTCAATTGAACCACATTTTTTCAATATAAATTCAGGCTATCTAAACTTTGAGTTGCATTTTTTTTAGCCTAGACTTCGTGTTTTGTGATTGATTCTGTTTCGTTTTTTAGATTAATCGAATTAGCCACAAACGAAATACCTCAAAGACATTTGATGGTTTTGTCTCCATTTATCTCATAAAGAACAATGAAAAACATAGATATATTAACTCATTTCGAGGAGTCGGTAACGGAAAATGGAATCACCATTTTTAAATTAAAGATGGATGAAAGAAATGCATTTTTTGCAAAACTTCCTCAACCATTTAGATGTATGTATTTGACTGATGATGATTTGGATTGGCGTACCACAGAATTTACGACAACGAGAGCAGAAGAAATAGTTGAGAAAATTCCTGATAATCCATCTATTATGTCTGGTGAATTTTCAGAAATTTTATGCTATTATTTGATTCCTGAAAGATATTTGCCTACTTCAGATTTGAGACCACCAAAATGGCAATGGAAAGAAAGCAAAAATAATCCTGCACATTTTACTGATGTTATTCTTTTTTGTCAAATTGATCCTGAAAATCCTAGGGAGGAGGATAGCTTGATATCTATTGAGTCAAAGGCAAAAGCCACTAAACCAACAAGTACAGAAAGTGCTATTCAAAAAGCAATAGATGATGCTAATAAAGATTATGTTAGCCGTTTAGGTGAGAGTTTTTTTCACATTAAAACTCGCTACAAAGATGATAAGAATGCTCAAGCGGTGAAAAAATTGGATCGCTTTATGGATGCAGCTAAATATCCAACTTTCTTGAAACATTTTAAAGCAATAGCTACCGTTGATGATGCATTTGCAGAAACCCACATAGAAAATGTTACTACGATTCCGACTGACATCATAAATACTTTCGAAATCATTCTAATAAGAATTGAAAATTTGAAAAATGCTTATGAAGAAACATACACCCAAATTTTGACTACATGATTTATCCAGAACTTAAAAAATGGATTGCTCAATCCGAATCATGGCAGGCATTTATAGATTACAATATTGCTAATGAAGAACAAGCAAATTATACATTTTATAATAGACCCAATGATTTTTACATATCGCTCCTGACTAAGTTGCAAGATGTTTTGGAGGAATTGGAGGCGGAAGAAACTGCTAACGTAAAAAGAGACTTGTTGTCAATTGCAAAGGGACTAGAAGTATATTCATTACAAGGAAAAAGAGAGGCTTTTTCAGGAGTGAATTACAGCCGAAATATGTTATATGTTGCTTCATTATATTATTTGGCAGATTTTCCAGCAACATCATTTTTATTACTTAAACAATTTCCTCAAGAAGAATTTTACACTGATATTGAAAAGTTCATTTATTATTTCCTGTCAAGAAATTACTCTAGGAAAGAAGGGCAAGAAAATCAATACTTTAAATTTATCTTGGAATATTTAAGAGAGGGGGATATTGAATCCATTATTTCTCTCCAAGAAATTTTCAATAAGATTCTTTTATTGGATGAAGAAATTCCAAGTCATTTATTCGTACTTACTTATGTAGCTAGATCAATTCTGAAGAAGTTTTTGAGTAATAACTTGTGGTACGATTTGTTACGATATGGACCAGAAATTGATTGGAAGGCATATGTTAGATTTAATATCGCAAAAAGCCCACAGATATGGAGTTTTTTCCCCTCTCAACAAACAGCCATTAGAAACGGACTATTGACTTTTGATAAAGCATTTAGTTTACAAACACCCACAAGCTCAGGGAAAACGTCTATTGCAGAATTAGTAATTTATAGTGAGTTATCAAGAAATCCTGATAGTAAGATACTTTACCTAGCTCCATTTCGGGCTTTAGCGTCAGAATTGAAGAGTAATTTAGGAAGAAATCTGACCTCCAAATTGGGAATCAACGTTAAAACAATTTATGGAGGAAATATTATATCTGATTCCGATCGGATTAGCATAGATCAGGCTAATGTTCTTATATCTACGCCAGAAAAATTTATGGCAATTGAGTTGGGATTGTCTGGTATTCTTGATGACTTCCAAACTGTTATTTGTGATGAAGGTCATCTGATTGATAATACAACCAGAGGAATAAGTTATGAATTGCTTCTTTCTCGTTTGAAAAACAATACTTCTGTTGAAAGACGGTTTGTCTTTTTATCGGCTATTATACCAAATATTGAAGTGATTAATTCTTGGCTTGGGGGAACAGATAATGATATTGCTCGATCAGATTATCGCCCTACCGAAATTGAGTTAGCATTTCTAAAAGAGGTAAATGGAAATTTATACAATTTGGAAATTAACCCAAATGATGAATTCCCAAAAAAATATCTTCTCAATCGTTTTCTTTCACCACAAGATTTCGCTTTAAAATCTGGCACTTATAACCTTAATACATACAAATCGAAAGCTGTTTCGGCGGCACTCAAATCCTTGAGTTCTGGAGCCGTTGCCATATTTTCTCCAACAAAAAGTGTAAGTCAAGGAGTTGCGGGATTAGCTATCGAAGTAATAAAACAAGGTAAAACCTCTTTACCAAAGCCAATCAGATATTGCGATGAAATAGAAATTCAGAAATTGGTACAATACTTCAGACATATTTTCGGGAATGATTTTCTGTTAACAAAATGTGCTGAAAATGGATTTTTGTATCACCATGGTGATTTACCCCAATTCGTTCGGGAATTAATTGAAACAATGGTACGAAGCGAGAAAGTAAAATTACTTATTTGTACGACAACGTTAGCTGAGGGCGTTAACTTACCTATCAAAACACTAGTTATAAGTTCTGCTAGAAGATTTGATGAACGTAGGGGGTATCTCATGCCTCTTGAAAAACGCGATTTAAAGAACTTAATAGGAAGGGCAGGGAGAGCAGGAAAGGAAACTAAAGGAACTATAATTGTTGTTAACCCTAGTGACCGATCAATACTTTCTGATGTAATTGCTAATAGAGATTTGGAGGATGTTAAAGGCTTTTTATATTATGTCGTTGATATTATTCAGGATTATTTAATCAGAAATAAGACTCAATTGAGTAACGAAATGTTGGATCAATTGAAAGAGTCAGATCACATTGACAATTCAATTATTCAGCTATTAGCAGAGGATATTCCTGTAGAAGAATTGGATCAAGAAGTAAGTTCACTCATCCAGAATACTTTAACGTATTATCAAAGTGATGACAATCTTAAAGCGCGATTAAGCGAATTATTTCAACTTCGATCAGAAAAGTTGAAGCCCATAGTTGTAAGTGGTAATCTCAACTTGATAAAGAACACAGGAATTCCATTGAGGTCTTTTGATTCCATTGAAAAGTTAATTGACTATGATCAAGATTTTTTGGCAGAAGTCAACAATGTTTTGGATGCTCAGTGGATAGACTTCATGTTTGATATTTTATATGAAATAGAGGATTTTAAAGAAAGTATACCTGGAGGTTTGGAAAGAGAAAAATTAATCGATTCTTTAATCGTATGGGTGAACGGTGGGTGGTATCATGACATAGCAACAGAAATATCAATTTCTGTTGAGGATACATTAATATTAGTGAAGTTCTTTGAATATGAGTTGCAAAATTTTGTTGCTTCTATTATTAAATATATAGAAATTAAACGACGAGAGATAGTTAGCCCGACTTCTGGAGTTATATCTTATTGGCCGAATTATATTACCTACGGGGTCAATGATACATTAAAATTAGAGTTGGCAGAAATTGGAATTCCTGATAGGACTCTAATTCAAAATATTGCAAATTGGTATGTCGAGTATGAGGTTGATTTTGATGAAAATGAGTCTTTAAGATATACTATTACAACGAATCAAAGTTGGCTAATTCTATACTTAGAAGAAAGAGTACCAACAATTTCTCTGAATTTGTTTAGAGATTATCTCCAAAGAGAAACTTATGGCATTTAAAGAGCTGTATAACAAATATGACCTCCTTCTTCCTTCAAAATTTGATGGGGGCTATTTGATTACTGCACTTTATGAAAAAATCAAAAATGGAGAAATTGAGGAGTATTTTACGCAACGAGAAGTAACTGAAATTCTAAAAGAAATTAGTACAATATTTGAGCAAGACAGAGTCCGTCAATGGAACGGTATAAAAGAAAACTTGTTTCATTACTTTATCAGGAGTCACCCAGATGAACCATGGAAATACTATCTAACAGACTATGCTCGTAATGTGGTGGACCTGATGTTGAATAAACTTGAAAATCCATACAAAAATCATCCTCTAAAGAAAAGTGTTCAGGATTCATTTTCTATTCTTCCAAATGAGATCCAAGCAATTGATCAATTAGAACGGAAGTTTGGCAGAATCTTTATCCAAGGGTCTAAAAAAATCATTTTAGATCATCTGGAAGCCCTTGAAGATGAATTGCGCAAAGCTTACTCGGAACTCAATACCATTTTGCAGAAAGATGAAGAAAATGCAACTGATTTAGTAAAACAGTTTGCTATAATATTTAGACAGTTTGGTGAACGCGCGGAAGATATCACTGAAGCAATTATATCAAAGGATCAATTTTTGGGTGATTTACGTGATGTTGTAGATCTATTTTATTCAAGAATACAAGAAGGATCAGATCAGACATTAGATTGGGGAAAGGCAAGGGATATTTATAGCGATTTGCAGGAGTTCTTTCAAACCGTCGATAATAAAGTAAGATTAATCAGACGACAGATCAATCACGCAAGTGAGAAATTGACCGAATTACAGGAACAGTTTTCTTCAAGAGCAGACTTCCGATTAAAAATCAAAAAACTGCACCGACTGATACTGGAAAACGCTTCTTATTCGGAAAAAGGTGTACTTCTCAACGAAAACTTCCCTTTAAAGAAGTTGATCAATGAAAATCCTTCGTTTTTGTTTCCTAAGTATTCTGAGTTTGGTGATCCTGAACCTAATCTGCTCATTGTAATTCAGCCCGATGAAGATTACGAACGTGAGGAGAAACAAAAGATTGACCATGAAATCGCTAGACAAGAATTGATCAATTCCTGGGTTCAGAAATCAAAGTCGTTATTGGTAGATAAGGGTCAACTATCAATCAATGAGTTAATGGAAAATGTTATCCAAGAAGAATCGGATTTGTCAATAGCCTATCAAGTGGTTTCTCAAGTCATTGCTTATGCATCTGAAAACAAAGATGTACTCGTTGACATTGAACGTAAAATATTGTCTGTATCAAATCAAAATATTGCATTATGGAAAACGAAAATCCTGAAATAATTGACTTTTCTTTTCTTTCGGACGAAAGTGTGGAAAAGCATTTTGCGGATATAAATATTTCTTTGCTATCTGGAAAGCATATTGATAACAGGGATTATACAATGTTTAGAGTCTTAGAAGACTTTGTAGAGCATTGGAAATTCTTTTATGCTCAATTATACCAGTTGAATTTGATGTCTGATTTGTTGGACGGACACCATTGCTTTTATCTGGAATTTAGAGAAGCAGGTAAAGGCAAAATGAGTGATCCAAAACGACATAAGGAATTAACCGAGTTGCAGACGGTAATCGGTTTAATGCTGTTGGACATGTATCTTCAAAAGTACTTCGATGAAGAAAAGACAATCACTTGGAATGATCTTCAGGTGCAAATATTGGAAAGCGATCACCAAGAAGCCTATCAACGTATTTTATTTGATGATGTAAGAGATTCGTATGATGAAAAAGAGTGGAATGAGGTAAAGGGAAAGTTCACGAGAACGATTGATAGTTTTGAACGCTTAGGATGGGTTGAAAAGCAATCTGGAAGAAATGAGGATATCGTTTTCGAAATCAGACCAGCAATATATCGACTAGCAAAAATGTATGAGAATGAACTTCAGGATTTTCCAAGTTTCAGTCAGAAATTCAAAAAGAATGAAACGTTATGAATTATCCAAGCATTTACTCGCTATCAACCATTGGCATCCTTAAACATTATGTTCATGATTATCTTTTTCATCCGAAAAGAACCGATTTTATTGGGGCAAACGGAGTGGGTAAATCAATTCTTGCGGATTTATTGCAATTGATATTTATTTATGACAAAAGTTTAATCAAGTTTGGAACAGATGGTGTTAAAGAAGAAGACCGACAAATTCATACACTTCCATATAAGACTGCACACGCCTATTGTTTTTTAAATATTGAAGTTGAAGCGGGTAAGTTCATTTTAATTGGAATACAGATTGGTAATCAAAAAGGGAAAAGAATCATTCCTTTTGTTATCACCAAGCAAGCAGATATTCAATTAAAAATCGAACAATTGACATTGAGCAAAGATGAGGTATTGTTTGCTGAAGATTTAATAAAAAGAAGCGAGTCCAGTTCTGAAATCCCCGACTTGAATGAATTAACTGAATTGATTCATCAAAAATACCAACTTAGGCTTAACTCTTTTAAAAGCAATGATGATATTTCAGATTATTATCGATTTCTCTATGATAAAAACATTCTGCCTCTCAACTTAAACCAAGAGAAAAACTTGAAAGCTTATGCCAAAGTCATTCAATCGTTTTCAAAGGCTAAAACACTAAAATTGAGTGGTAATAATGCGTCCAGAAGCTTAAAAGAGTTTCTTTTTGAAGAATCGGATGAAGATATTTTGATAAACTTTCAAAAGGAAGAGTCGCAACTGGAAAAGATATTGAGAGAGTATCAAAGTTTGAACAAGGTCATTGAGACATTGAATGAAAAACAGAAGAAGTTAATCGATCTCAGGAGTCTAGAGCAATCCTACAAGGAAAGCTTCAAACAGTTTAAGAAAGCAGAATTAAACAATGAAAATTTAGAGTTGAATCAGCTGACCAAACAAGAGAAGTCTTCTGTTAACCAATTGAAACATAAAAACGAAGAGTTTGAATCGGTTCAAAAGGCATTAAAAAAACTACCCGATTTGCAAGCTAGGATTAAAGCATCTCATGAAGAAGTTGAGACGTTCCTTTTTTCCTTTAATCGATTTGAAGAACTCTCGGCTAAAACAAAGTCGCTCCAAGAGGATATACAAATACTTCAAACGCTAAATCTCCCTTCTTTGGACGAAGACTGGAAAAATCAGGTTTCAAGGATTGATATTTCTATTCGCAGTACAGAAAACATTAAGAAAGACAGTTCTTACGTTAAACCCTATTTAGAGAAATACCCATTGTTCGAGAATCTCATAGCTACAAGGGAAGAACAAAAACAATTGTTGGACAATCTTAGATTATCTGCAAAGACTGATTTAGAGGAAAAGGAAAGACTACTGCCTTTGTTAACTGAACAAAATGAGAACAGTCTCATTAGTTGGTACATTCGATCGCTACCTGATGTAAGTAACGAGCAATTACAAGCATTACTATATTTTTCTTCTTTACCTACCTCCCGAACAGATCATCCCGAAAACAAAGCTAGGTATATTGATACTGATGAGTTTCTTAAAGATTTCAAATCAGAGTCAACTGAAAACGGTATTTGGTTAAAACTGGGTGCAATATCTGAATTCATTGAGTTTAATTCAGATGCCGATTTATTGGCAAACAAAGTAGACCTTCAGAAGTCGGTTCAGCAGTTGGTTGAAAAACTGAAAGCTGAAATCCAAGTATTAAAGAAGAAGCTTCAGATATTCAATGATATTTCAGAAGGTAAACCTTATGATCATGATCTTGTTGAAGAATTCTTCGATGTGACATTAATGCAGGCTAGTTCAATCGATAACCTGAAATCTGCGATTGCTTGTATTCTCCAGGTTGGAGAAAAGACTCTTCAATTACAGAATGAGCTAAAGCAGTCAGAAGAAGAATTGCAAAATCTTCAATCTAAGTTCCAAACAAAAACAACAGAACCAACATTGATAAAACAAGAATTGGTAGCAATTCTAAAGATTTGGGCTGGTCGGATAGAGAAAGCTGCGAAATATTCAGGTATTAAAGAAGCACAAAGGGATTCTCTTATTACTGAGAAAACACGCTTAGAAGCTGAATCACAAACACTTGTTTTTAAACTCAATAACCAAGAAAAACAATTACAGACACTAAGTAAGTCCTACCAGAATGAGTTTGGAGAAGACTTTTCAGGTTTTGGAACCAATAAGCTAGATATTGAAACCATTCATTCTAAATACGAAGAAGAATTAGAAGAGTATAAGCGTATATACATTGGTGTCACCCATGCGTTTGAGGAAACTTCAAATGAAAAAAACACGGCTGTTCAATTGTCCATTCACGATCAAGTTTATTCATTTAAGCAATTGGAAGAAGTCTTACTTGGAGCAAAAATTAAGACAACAGATGATATAACAACCGCTCTTCAGGAAGCCAATCAAACAAGAATTTCTATTGCGGATGGACTCAGAGACGCTATGATAAAGATTTTTGGAAGAACAGTTGACCGGTACGAGAAATATGAAGATCAAATAAAACTCATTAACGCCTTCTTTGTCAATCGTAAAATCAGCGAGAAATTTGAGTTTAAATTGGACTTCGAAGCAAACAAAGATCTTCGGATTGATTATGTTAAGGAACTTGCCTATAAAGTAAGAGAAACTGCGACGAGAGGGGAGTTGAACTTTGGGGAATCTATAACTGATTTTGTGGAGGATTTCTTCAAAAAACAAGCGAAAATTAAGACCAAAGTTCCTATTGACAAATTGTTGAATCCGAAAACCTTCTTTGAATTATCGGCAAAACTTACAGATCAGTTCGGTGTAGAGACTTCAGGAAGTACCGGAGAATCCTATTCGGCAATTGCTCTATTAGGAGTAGCACGACTTTCTGTTCAGAAAGAACAAAGAAAAGGTTTACGGTTCATCATTCTTGAAGAATTAGGTAGTCTTGATAATACCAATTTTAAAACGTTCCCTAAGATTGCAGAAGAGTTGAAATATCAGATCATAACAATGGCTCCTCATACATTCAATATCGGTTTTTCGGAAGAATGGTATGCACATCATTTGATAAAAGGGAAACAAGACGATAAAATTAATTACCATCCTTCCTCTTCTTATTTCAAATCAAATGATCATAATGAGGCTTTGAGTACATATCTAAATAAAGTAGATAAATGAATTGGATAGAATTTAAGGCGTTAAACAATCTTTATCGGAATAAGGAAATTAAGGTTGGTAGTACTATATCCCAAAGTGGTGAGTTTAATTATTTGATAAACTCTATTCGCGTTCTTGATCGTTCACACGATAATGTATTTGCATTGGATGGATTTGAGCGAATCTATGAAAATGACTATCAAAAAAGGTATGATAAGTATGAAATGTTTTTATCTGAAAATGACTTGCTCAA
>Ga0247806_10000145_pt1 | contig 46286 bp, 42 predicted proteins | sample UWRJL059202B1_FD_179935 | JGI IMG/M metagenome (GOLD analysis project Ga0247806, IMG submission 179935) | Plant litter microbial communities from Arlington Agricultural Research Station in Wisconsin, United States - UWRJ-L059-202B-1 | ecosystem: Environmental > Terrestrial > Plant litter >... | reverse complement strand
TAAACCATTTCCTCAGGCTTCACCCACTCATCAAAATCATTAGGAGTTACATAACCCAATCGAACGGCTTCGTCTTTTAGAGTAGTTCCGTTTTTGTGTGCGGTTTGTGCGATTTCGGCAGCTTTGTAATAACCAATTTTTGTATTTAAAGCCGTTACCAACATCAATGAATTATCAACTAATTCCTTGATACGTTTGTAATTTGGTTCGATTCCCTGTGCGCAATGCTCGTCGAATGAAACACATGCATCTCCTAATAATCTTGCTGATTGAAGGAAATTAGCAGCCATTACCGGTTTAAAAACATTCAATTCATAATGTCCCTGCATACCACCAATAGTGATTGCCATATCGTTACCAATAACCTGCGCGCAAACCATTGTTAAGGCTTCACATTGCGTTGGATTTACTTTTCCCGGCATAATAGACGATCCAGGTTCATTTTCAGGAATGTGGATTTCTCCAATTCCGGATCTTGGTCCTGAAGCAAGCATTCTGATATCGTTTGCAATTTTGTTTAAAGAAACGGCCAATTGTTTCAATGCGCCGTGTGTTTCAACAATTGCATCGTGAGCCGCCAAAGCTTCAAATTTATTTTCGGCAGTGATAAACGGGTGATTCGTGAATTGTGCAATATATTCGGCGACTTTTACGTCGTATCCTTTTGGTGTATTAAGTCCGGTTCCAACGGCAGTTCCGCCTAAAGCGATTTCGGATAAATGTGCTAAAGTGTTTTTTAAAGCTTTAATTCCAAAAGATAATTGTGCGGCATATCCTGAAATTTCCTGTCCTAATGTCAATGGCGTTGCGTCCATAAGGTGCGTACGGCCAATTTTTACAACTTCTGCAAATTCTTTCGCTTTCGCGGATAAAGTAGCATGTAGCTTTTCGACTCCGGGAATTGTTGTTTCAATTACCATTTTATAAGCTGCAATGTGCATTCCGGTTGGGAAAGTATCATTTGATGACTGCGATTTGTTCACATCATCATTTGCCTTTATAAATTGTTCGCCTTCGCCAATTTCAAAACCTTTAAGAACCTGAGCGCGGTTAGCAATTACTTCGTTTACGTTCATGTTACTCTGTGTACCAGAACCCGTCTGCCAAATTACAAGCGGAAATTGATCGTCTAATTTTCCTTCTAATATTTCGTCACAGACAGCAGCAATTGCATCACGTTTTTCGATTGGTAAAACACCTAAATCATAATTGGCGTAAGCGGCTGCTTTTTTTAGATAAGCAAAACCTTCTATGATTTCTTTTGGCATAGAGCCTGATGCACCAATTTTGAAATTATTTCTCGAACGTTCGGTTTGTGCACCCCAATATTTATCAGCCGGTACCTGAACTTCGCCCATGGTGTCTTTTTCTATTCTGTATTTCATTGTATATATAGTTTGTTGTAAATGTTATTCGTAAAATGTAAAATGGTGATCGCAAATTGAACGCGGATAACTCGGATTTACTTCGTAAAAACGCAAATTAAAACGGATTTTTCATTTGATATTTCTTTTGAAAACGATTTGCCTAGCCCCGATAGTAGCGAAAATCCTTTTATTTTTTTTCTTTAGAAAAATAAAAGATTGCAGCGGATAGCGGGAAACAGCTTCTGAAAAAAATCATAATCTTCTGTTTTAGATAGTTAAATATTTATCTGAAAAAATCCTTATTTAAAATGAGTTTAAATATACGGATAATTGTGATTTTATGAAAATTGATTTGGATTTTATTGCTAACGAAAAATATAAAACTTACATTTGTCCTTACATTCAAAAATTCCGGAAAACATGTTTGAATTTTCACAGTACTTAGGTTTTTTACTTTTCTTGACCATACTAACTATAGGGTTTTGGTTGATGTTTTTCTTAGTAGGTTTCGTATCTTATTGGGTTACGGGTGCTAGCTGGGAAATGATCAAAGAGAAAAGAGCAAAGAAAAGACAAGAACAATCAATTTAATTTTAAATTGATTTCATAAAAAAAGGACCCGTTTTGCGAGTCCTTTTTTTTTATGCTTAAAAATAGAATAAATTCCAATAAAAAATTCCAAATTCCAAATTCCAAATTGTCGAACTTACTTATAAAGTTCTATAATTGGAATTTGGAATTTTTTAATTTTGAAATTTCAACTAAGATTATCCAGGAAATTCTCCGCCACCTTCTCCGCCATTTTCATTTTTAGGCATTGGATTTTTTTCTCTTTCGTTTTTGGCTTTATTAAAGCGATACGTAAATGATAAATTGAATTGACGTTTACGAAATTGCATTTCACCGTAAGAAGTCTGGCTCTCAAGTGTTGTGTCATTTTGAAGATACGTATATGATCTCATGATTCTTGAGTTGAAAATATCACTAATATTAAAAGCGATTGTGCCCTTATCTTTCATCACATCTTTGCTAAAAGAAGTGTTCAGTCCAAACTGACCTAAATTTTTACCTTGTGCTGTTTTTTGTTCACCATTGTAATTACCGCTTAATTGCCAGTCTATTTTGTAAGGTAATGTTACTTTAGAGCTAATTCTGGCAGACCAGGTATTCGCCTGATTATCCAGATTTTGAACAACTAGATTACCTTTTGTGTCTTTGTATGAGTTTTCTCCTGTTGTTTTTACATTGTAAAAATTGAAATTACTATTTAATCTCCACCATTTAAAAGGGGTGTAATTTAACGTAAATTCGAAACCATATTTTTGCTCTTTTCCTAAATTAATCGGTGTGCTTTTAATAACCGGAATACCATCGATTATTTCATCCGGTGCAGGTGTTACAACCTCACCATCAGGCGTTACAACGTCACCTGTAGGAGATCTTACAAAGCTAAAAACATCCTTTGTGTCTTCAAAATAGGCTGAAGTATTAAAAGTTAGCTTGTCCCAGCGTTTGATGTATCCAATATCGTATTTATCTGTTAAAGATGGATCTAAATCGGGATTTCCCTGAAAAATATTTACATTACTTGAATAGTTTACTGCCGGGTTCATGAAACGACCTCTTGGTCTTGATAAACGTTTGCTGTAACTGGCAGTGAAGTTACTTTGATCTGAAATTTCATAACTGATAAAAGCACTTGGAAACAGATTGTTATACTTTTTAGTATTAAAATCGCTGGTATCTAATAAGTTTACCTGAATATTAGTGTCTTCCCAACGCAAACCAAATAAGTAAGAGAATTTATTTGCCTTAAAGCCATACTGTGTGTAGATCGCATTAATATTTTCTTTATATTCCAAATTGTTTGATAAATCTGGATCTATTGCACCCTGATTACCTGTAACAAAATATTCATTGTTTAAATCACCAAAACTTCCTTTGTATCCTGCTTCAAACTGGCTTGCTTCTCCTAACGGCAAAACGTAATCAGCTTGTAATAAAATTTGTTTTTGAATCTGGTCGTTTAATGTTGTATTGAAATTGGGAGATGCTGTAATAATACTGTTACTGTCATCTGTATTTCTTGAAATAGATAAATCAGCGGTAAGTTTATGGCCTTTATCGTTGAAATTTTTAATTAAGTTTGAAGTATATTCTACATTTTGACTACCGGTATCAGCATTATTCAGTCGGAAAGATGATTGGGTAAAAGCACCATCGGCATCAAAATTATTATAATTGATTAAATCTCTGTCTTCTCCCGTATTTTTTTGATAATTGATGGCGTTTGTCCAAAAAGTTGTAGGCGTTATTGTCCATTCTACACCAGCTCTTCCATTAAAGCCATCTCTTGTTCTTTTGGTATCACGATCTTCATTTAAATAACCTTTTGGAGTTCCGTTAGCATTTAAATATTCAGTATTGGTTTCCCCGCCACCTTCGTTTGTTCTGTAGTTGTAGCCTGCAGTTGTAAAGTAGTTTAGCTTTTCTGTTTTGTAATTCAAATTGGCACTTAAACCATACGTTTCAGGAAGTCCTGTAGAAGCAATAAAAGTTCCGTTAAAACCCTGATTTTTTCCTTTTTTTAAAATAATATTAATTAATCCTGAACCACCTTCTGCATCATAACGTGCTGACGGATTGGTGATAACTTCTACTTTATCAATAGCATCGGCCGGAAGCTGACGTAAAGCCTCAGCCATATTAATAGCCGTAGAAGGTCTTCCGTCAATTAAAATTCGGATATTATCGCTTCCTCTTAAACTCACGTTTCCTTCTGTATCAACAGAAACCGAAGGTACGTTATCTAAAACATCACTAACAGTTCCGCCTTTTACCATCATATCCTGACCAACATTGTATACTTTTTTGTCGAGTTTTATTTCAACTGTTGATTTTTCAGCACGAACCACAACCTCGTTAAGTTGTGCTGCATCTTCAGATAGGTTTATATCGCCTAAGTTAGTATCGTCCTGAATGTTTTTTTGTTTTATTTCTGTAGCTTTAAACGAAATAAATTCAATTTTTATATCATAAGTTCCGGGAGCAACTGCAATGTCGAATTCACCTTTTGGATTAGTGATTCCGCCTGCAATAACTTTTTTATCATTTGGCGCCATAATCGAAATTGTAGCATATTCTAAAGGCTGTTTGCTTACTTTTTCGAAAACTTTTCCGGTAACTTTTACTTTGTTACCAGCGGGCGGTTGTTGTGCATAATTGTAAAAACTTGTAAGGAGTGCTACAAGTAATACGGCAAATTTAATTTGTTTCATTGTTTTTTCTGGTTTCTTTTTCTCTTTAGACCACAAATGTAGCTTTTGGTTTAAAGAGAAAAATCACAAAAAAATGTTAATCCGGTTCTTTATAATCAATCTAAAAAAGAAGCAACACGATCTAAATCCCGCCCTATAATAGCTTTTCCGTCTTTTACAATAATGGGTCTTTCTATCAAAATCGGATGATCTGCCATTGATTGAATAATTTCATCGTCATGCATTGTTTTTCCTTTATAATTTTCAATCCAGATTTTTTCCTTTGCCCGGACTAGTTCAATGGGCTGTAAATCTAGTTTTTGCAACAGCGATTTCAATTCGTCAAAAGAAGGTGTTTCGGTTACATAGGGAATTATCTCATAGTCCTGGTTTGTCTGATCGATGAAAGCAAGACAATTTCTTGATTTTCCGCAACGCGGATTATGGTAAATTTGTATCATCTTATTAATTTTAAAATGTTGTAAGGCAGTTCAAATAAAATTTAGGTATTTTAGCTAGACCAAAAATAAGATTTACTTATTTATCATATATCTTTTAAAAGGAATAAATATTTCCTAACTTTAAAGGTATTATTTCTCATTTTTTAAATTTTTACTATATGTTTTTAGAACAAGGAGTTAAGCCCGAAAATAAATTTTGGAAATACCTTATTGGATCACTTATCATAATCACCGCATCATTTATCGGCCAAATTCCTTTTTCTGTAGCCGTACTTTATAAAAGTTTTAAAGATAAATCAGTTTTCCCGACGGATACTGCTGAAGTAATGAAAATTTTCGAACCCAATATGACTTTGTTTTTGGTTATGATTTCTTTTGCTTTTGCTTTTGCAGGAATTTATTTTGTAATGAAGTATTTGCACAATCAGCCCCTTTTATCCATTACGACAGTCAGAAATAAAATAGATTGGAGCAGGATCTTTTTTTCCTTCTTTTTATGGTCTGTTTTCTCGATACTGAGTTTTTTGGTTATTTATTTTAGGGCTCCTGAAAATTTTGAGTGGAATTTTAAATTAATTCCCTTTTTAATTTTGGTAGTTGTGGGTTCTATTTTAATACCAATACAAACAAGTACAGAAGAATATGTTTTTAGAGGTTACTTAATGCAGGGATTTGCTAATTTGGCTCTAAACAAATGGTTTCCATTATTAATGACTTCACTAATTTTTGGATCAATGCACATCTTTAATCCTGAAGTGGCAAAAATGGGCTACATTATTATGTTTTATTACATTGGTACAGGTTTATTTTTAGGCGTCCTTGCTCTTATGGATGAAGGAATGGAGCTGGCATTAGGTTTTCACGCCGCAAATAATCTGGTAGGTGCTTTATTGGTCACTTCAGATTGGTCCGTTTTTCAAACGCATTCTATTTTTAAGGATTTATCAGAACCATCTGCAGGTCTTGATGTGATTCTTCCGGTTGTTGTTATTTATCCTATTTTACTTTTAATTTTTTCTAAAAAATACAAATGGAACAATTGGAAAGAAAAATTGACTGGAAAAATAAATGTTTTAGAATCATCAAATTAATACGTTATGTTACAGTTAACACATAAAAATGTTCATAATCATTTTAAAATAAACGGACATCATTTAAGTGCAGACGAATTGCGCTGTCTGGGTTATGATTTTATAAAAGAGGGAGACACTAATGAACAGGCTATTGGTGAATTTTTGCTTGACTGGTTCGATGATAAAGACTACATCGAAATGCGAACTTCAGGAACTACAGGTTTGCCAAAACTGGTAAAATTGAAGAAACAAGCCATGATACAATCGGCATTGGCGACGGGAGATTTCTTTAAGTTAGCACCTCATGATAAAGCATTACTTTGCTTGCCGGTCAAATTTATTGCCGGTAAAATGATGCTGGTTCGCAGTTTAATTTTAGGACTTGAATTAGATATTGTAGAACCAAGTACAGAGCCTTTGTTCAAAAATGCAACTAAATATGATTTTGTTGCCATGGTGCCGCTACAGGTTCAAAATTCAATTGAAGCTTTGCAAAATGTGAAGAAACTGATTGTTGGCGGTGCAAAGATGGATTCGACGCTTGAACAAAAAGTTTTGCCTCTAAAGACAGAAGTTTATGAAACCTACGGAATGACAGAAACGATTACGCATATTGCAGCAAAGAGAGTAGGAGAAAAGGTTTTTACGGTTTTACCAAATGTGAAAATTACCCAGGATGATCGGGGATGCCTTGTAATAACAGTTGATAGTATTTCTGAAGAGCCAATTATCACTAATGATTTGGTGGATGTAGTAAGAGAAAATCAATTTATGTTTTTAGGAAGAATTGATAATGTGATCAATAGTGGTGGAGTGAAACTAATTCCCGAGCAAATAGAAGCAAAGCTTATCAACAGAATAAACGAGAGATTTTTTGTAACCGGAATTCCGGATACTGTTTTAGGCGAAAAATTAATTATGGTTATTGAAGGAGAAAAACAAGATTTTGCTACAGATTTTTTTGATGTTTTAGATAAATATGAAAAACCAAAAGAAATTGTCTTCGTTCCAAAATTTAAAGAAAACGAGAACGGAAAGTTGCTACGAAAACCTAGTTTAAATTAATAAGCTTCAAAATAAAAAATCCCAAATTCCAATTATAAAATTGAAATTTGGGATTAAAATGTTTGAAATTTATTTCTTATCCTTTACGTTCTAATAGTGCCATATAAAATCCGTCAAAACCAGATTCTGAAGCCAGGATTTTACGATCTTTTACGAACGTAAATTCTTTACCGATATCTGTTTTAAGGAATTTCTCTACCTGTTCCTGATTTTCTGATGGTAAAACAGAACAAGTGGCATAAACTAATTTTCCGCCCGGTTTTACAATTTTAGAATAGCTTTCTAAAACCTCAGACTGAACTTTACGAATGTTATCGATAAATTCAGGTTGTAATTTCCATTTCGCATCAGGGTTTCTTTTTAAAACTCCCAAACCGCTGCATGGTGCATCAATTAAAACGCGGTCTGCTTTTTCGTGCAGTTTTTTGATCACTTTTGTAGTGTCAATAATACGATATTCGATATTAAAAGCGCCATTTCTTTTTGCTCTTAATTTCAATTGTTTCAATTTGCTTTCGTACAAATCCATTGCAATCAACTGTCCTTTATTTTCCATTAAAGAAGCAATATGCAATGTTTTTCCTCCGGCTCCGGCGCAAGTATCCACAACACGCATTCCTGGTTTTACATCAAGAAAACCGGCAACTAATTGTGAGTTAGCATCCTGAACCTCAAAAAGTCCTTGCTTAAAGGCATCTGTTAAAAAAACATTTGCTCTTTCTTTTAAAACCAAAGCTTCAGGCTGATCTTTTAAATATTCTGTTTCAATATTCAGATCCATCAACGTATTTCTTAGGTTTTCTTTCGTTCCTTTAAGCGTATTGGTTCTCAAAATAACTTTTGCAGGTTGGTTTTGAGCTGTAATTTCTTTAGACCAAACACTTTCACCTAATTCTTTTACACCCAATTCGTCCATCCAGTCCGGAATAGATTCTTTGAATGCTCTTACTTTTGAAAGTTCGTCAAAACGCCCTTTTATTTTTCTTTCAGGCGTTCCTTCTAATTGTCTCCAATCCGGAATTGGATAACCCCTTAAAACTGCCCAAACCGCAAACATTCTCCATAAATTATCTCTGTCAAAAGGTTCTTTAACTTCAGCAATTTCTGCGTATAATCGTTTCCAACGAACAATTTCGTATATCGTTTCAGCAACAAACTTCCTGTCAGAACTTCCCCAACGCTTGTCTTTTTTTAATGCTCTTGCTACCACTTTGTCTGCATATTCTCCTTCATTGAAAATTGCATTTAGGGAATCGATGGTAGTATAAACTAAATTTCTGTGTAATCTCATTTTAATTATTTGAGTTGCAAAGGTACTATTAATTGATTGAAAGTTAAATTTTTAATTCAAATGTGATTTTAACTTTCTTTAAAAAGAAAAAAAAACACTCTAATAAAGTTTAAAAGAGTGTTTCTGAATTTATTTTTGAAATAACTTATTTTATAATTCGGGTTAATCCAATGTTTTCAGGGGCATGCAGCACCATCGGGAATTTCTCTATTTTTACAGAACTGCTGTCAAGACCAAAAGCTCTTTCTTCAGACAAACTTAATTTTTTAATAAAGAAATAAGAGTTCATGATAATATTTTCGTGCCATCTTAAATCATTGTCATTCGATAAAAACTTCTCAGACAAAACAAACTTAAAGTCTCCAATAATATTGTTTTTGTTTAATGATTCATAACGGCTGGTAATATCAACCTCGCCATTTTTTACCATATCCCTGATTACTTCGCGAAACATCAAATTGATTTTTGTCGGCTCTCTAAAACCTAAATTAAAATCGACTCTGTAAATATCGTCTTTTGCAATTTCGGTAACTTTATATTGTGTTTTATAAGGTTCAGTTAAGATATTTACGTGTACAAACCAATAAATATCAGCTCTTTTAGGACGTTTTTGTAATATCGAATACATTACTTTTTGCTCTAATTCATCAACACGGTTTGCGTTTGTCATGTAAACCAAATGCGTAGCGTATTTTGGTATTGATAAATCTTCGCTTAATTCCATCAACACCTTTTTGTAATCGTCGATTTTAACGATTTTGGTGTAGTTTTTATTAATTTTCTTAGCCAGGTACCAAATTGTCATGATTGAAATTAAAACTGCTGCGATAATTAAAGTTACATAACCGCCTTCGGCAAATTTAGTTACATTGGCAATCAAGAAGCTGAATTCAATCAATAAATAAATAGTAATTAACGGAATCATGAAATACAATTTAATTCTTTTCATGATTAAGTAATAGTTAAGCAAAATCGTAGTCATGATCATACACAACACAATAGCCAAACCATAGGCATGTTCCATATTGCTTGATTTTTCGAAATGAAGAACAATGCCCACACATCCAAAAAACAGCAACCAGTTAATCGATGGAATATACAATTGCCCTTTAACTTCTGTTGGGTATTTAATTTTAACTTTTGGCCAGAAATTCAATCTCATGGCTTCATTAATCAATGTAAAAGATCCGCTGATTAAAGCTTGAGAAGCAATTACAGCTGCTAATGTTGCAATAATAATTCCGACAGGCTGAAACCAATCCGGCATTATTAAATAAAATGGATTCCCGTTTTCTCCGCCCAGACTTTGCAAAGTTTGTCCCTCGTGGTGAATTAAATAAGCTGCCTGACCAAAATAGTTTAGCACTAAGGTTAGTTTTACAAAAATCCAGCTAATTCTAATGTTTTTTCTTCCGCAGTGTCCCATGTCAGAGTACAAAGCTTCAGCTCCCGTAGTACATAAAAATACCAGTCCAAGAACGAAAAAACCTTCTGGATGCACTTGAAGTAAATGGTAAGCATAATAAGGATTAATGGCTTTTATTACTTCAGGATGTTGTGAGATTTGGATGATTCCCAAAGTTCCCAACATGGTAAACCAAATTAACATCATTGGTGCAAAAAATTTACCAACTAGTTTAGTTCCAAATTGCTGAATTGTAAAGAGAATAAATAAAATACCAATAACAATAGGAATAGTATTTATTTCCGGATAGTATGTTTTTATTCCCTCTACTGCTGATGAAACCGAGATGGGAGGTGTAATGATACCATCTGCAAGTAAGGCGCTACCTCCAATAATTGCCGGCACAATGAGCCATTGAATTTTAGTTTTTTTGACCAATGCGTATAGGGCAAAAATACCACCTTCGCCGTGATTGTCAGCGCTTAAAGTAATAAGTACGTACTTTATTGTGGTTTGTAGTGTTAAGGTCCAAAACACACATGATATACCTCCTAATACGATATCCATACTAATAGCATGTTCGCCCAGTATGGCTTTCATTACATAAAGTGGAGAAGTACCAATATCTCCATAAATAATTCCTAGTGTAATTAACAAACCTCCAATAGACAACTTACTGTGTAAGTTTTTGTGCGCTGCGCTCATGTATATTTTGATAAAAGACGGTTGCAAATTTACTGTTTTAAAACAAATTAGCGGTAATTAAAAGTAAAAAGATAAAAAAAAGCACAATCGTTAAATTGTGCTTTAATTTTTCATCAAGAATTATCATTATTATCCTCTTCTTCCTCCGCCTCTTGATGAGCTCGAGCCGCTTTCTCTTTGCGGTTGACTGCTTCTTTGTTCCTGGCTTACTCTGGGTGCTTCAGAACGCTGTGTTGGAGCGCTTTGTGCTCTTGATGTATTGTTAGAACCTGATCTGTTACTATCATAATTTCTTGATTCAGTTCTTTGTGGTAATGAGGTTGTTCTGCTGGTATTAGATCTGTTTTCAGAATAGCTTCTTGTTGGTTGCGCTTGCTGTTGTGGCGCAGTAGAAGTTCTGTTTGTATTCGATTTGTTTTCGCTGGAATATCCTCTTGATTCTGTTCTTTGCGTGTTATTTTCAACTCTTGAAGGAGTATTTGGCTTAGCCGAATTATCTCTGCCCGTAACAGTTCTCCCAGAATTATAACTTCTGTTAGTATTCGTTCTGTTTTCAGTATAATTTCTGTTATCTGTACCAGAAACTCTTCCTGAATTTGATCTGTTTGTGTTAGAAGTATTTGAGCTTCTGTTTGTTTCTCTGCTTGAAACACGTCTTTGATCTAATTCGTATCTGTTACTTACATTCGAATGTCTTTGAGAAAAACTGTTGTTCGGACGCATTGTTTCGTAACCATAACTACGTCTTGCCTGGTAAATTGCAGGAGCTCTGTAGCTTCTACGTGTATTAACATAGTTGTAATGATTGTTTACGTTAATGTATACGTTAACATTATTTCTGTATCTGTAAACCGGATAAGGGTTCCATGCAGTATAATAAGTTGGGTAATAATTCCAACCCCAAGTAGAATAGTATGGTCTGTAGTTTGTTACCCAAAATGAAGTATAAATTACCGGAGCTACATTGTAAACCGGCTCGTAAATATAATTATCTCCATATAAATAAGAGTTACCTACAACCTGAACAACGACTTTGTTAGAATTATCTCTTTCGATATCGATAGTTGCAATATCCTGGAACACATCACGGTCAAGTACTGCCTGAATAATCACAACGTGTGTTCTGTCTTCTACAGATTCAATTACACGTAAATAATCTACCTGGTTGTCGCCGTTTAAGTCAAGATTTGATATTTGATATTTCGGGTCGTTAAGTCTTCTTTCAAAATCCTGAAGATTATCTGAATCTCCAAACATCGAAGCAACGGCTCTAAGATCAAGGTTATCGCTTATATCTGAGTTTTTTGCATAAACAGTAGTTTGGCTTTGTGCAGTACAAGATCCAAAACCTATTGCTATTAGCGCTATTAAAAGTAGTTTCGCTTTCATGACAAATCATATTAAGATTAATATTGTTGGATATCCAATTACTGTGCCAGAAAAAAAAATTAATCCTCTTTTATATGTTATAAATAATTGTATTTTAGCAATAAAAAAAAACTAATCAATATGAAAAAAGTAATTTTATTTTGCACTGTATTTGTTTTGATGGTGTCTTTTAAAACGCTGAATTACAGTGAACAACAAGCTTTGGCTGGGGGTTTTACGTCAGTTCAAATAGATACTTTATTCAAGGATAAAATTAGCATCAGAGCCATCGTAATTGATAAAAATAAAGTTTGGTATGGGGGAGATAATTCTCGCTTTGGCTATTTTGATTTAGAAAAAAACGAAAAATTTGAAGAACATATTTACCGTGATACTTTAAAATTAGAGTTCAGAAGTATTGCACAAACATCATCAAATATCTATTTATTAAGTGTTGCAAATCCCGCTTTGCTTTATCAGGTTTCTAAAAAAACTCAAAAAGTAAAATTAGTTTATAAAGAAATAAATACGAAAGTATTTTACGATAGTATGCAATTTTGGAATGATAAAGAAGGTATTGCAATTGGTGATCCAACAGAAGATACATTCTCGATAATTGTTACCCGCGACGGAGGGGAGACATGGACAAAATTACTATCAGATAAATTGCCAACAAACTCACAGGGAGAAGCCGCTTTTGCTGCCAGTAATACAAATATTGTAATTAATGGAAATGATACATGGCTGGTTTCAGGAGGAAAAAAAGCACGAGTTTTTTATTCTCCTGATAAAGCAAAAACTTGGAAAGTGATTGAAACTCCTATTGTTCAGGGAAAATCAATGACGGGCATTTTTACAGCCGATTTTTATGACTCTAAACACGGATTTATTGCCGGAGGAGATTATGAACTTCCAAACAAAAAAGTAAACAATAAAGCTTTTACTGTCGACGGAGGATTAACATGGACATTAATAGGTCAGGAGCTGGGTTTTGGATACGCTTCATGTATACAATACGTTCCGGGCGGCAACGGCAAAGAAATTATTTGTGTAGGCTCTGAAGGGATACAATACTCTCAAAATGGCGGTGAAAACTGGACACAATTATCTACCGATTCTACACTTTTTACCATTCGTTTCGTAAATAGGAATACCGCAATTGCTGCAGGTTTCAATAAAGTGATCCGACTAAGATTTAAATAAAAAAAATTTACTAAAATTTAACCGCAAGGTACCTAAGGTTTATCTTATAAATGTTTCAGAAAAACGCAAAGTTCGCAAAGCTAAATCAATACAAAGCTTTTCGAGCTTTGCGTTTTTAAAAGAAATATAAAGCTTTGCGCCTTGCGGTTAAATACGTATTTAATAAAAATAACAAAACCCCTAAATAATAAAGTAAGTATTATTATATAGGGGTCTTATCGCTGTTGTTTTTTTTAATCTTTTTTACCGGCTTTATCCCGATATTGTTTTAGCAATTTTCGGTTAAAATCATCTTCAGATTTTTTAAGCTTAAGTATTTTTTTTGCCGAGAGTACTTTCTTAAGATTGCTATTATATTTTTCGCGCAAAAGATATAATTCTTTATCTGTACTCTCTATTTGAGATAAAAGCGTTGCCGCTTCTTTTTCTGAAATCGAATTAATTTTGTCATCATCCAATTTACGCAAATACGTTTTCATTTTTTCATGACGCAATTCAAATTGTTTGTCATCGTAAGCGTTGTAAATTGGCCAGAATTTTTCAGCTTCTGTTGAGGTAAGTTCCAGTTCTGTTGTTAAAAAAGAAACTTTATAAGCTTTAATTTTCTCGCGTTTTTCATCTTTATCACTTTGGGCATAAAATGAAAAACTTACTAAAAACAAGACTATTGGAAATATATTTTTGAGTTTCATCTTTTGAGTTTTTGTTTTATTCTGAAATTAAATTTTCAATATTTGGATTTGAGGATAAAATATCTTCTAATGTTTCCTGTTCAAGAGCGACACTTTTACCGAGTTTGTCAATATCTTTTGTGTCAAGCTCTTTAATTAAATCATATTGATTCAGATTAGACTGATAAGATAAATAGGTCTCTAAAGTGGCCTCGTCAAGTTCTTTTGAAGTATTATTGTAATTGTTAACTATTGGAATCATTAATGCTATAAATACAACTGCAGCAGCAAGGATAGCAATAACATTTTTGCGTTTGTAAAGCGGAATTACTTTTACTTCTTTCGTTTCGTTAATTTGCTGTAAAACTTTTATCGAAAAATCATCAAAATAATGATCCGGAGTTTTAAATCCAGTTTTCATTTTCGGTTCGTTTTCTAATTTAAATGTTTTCATATGTCTATAAGATATGTTTTATAACAAAAGGTTTAATTGGAGGTAACATATAATTCAATTTTTTTTACCGCATGATGATATGATGCCTTCAAAGCGCCAACAGAAGTTCCCACAATTTCTGCGATTTCTTCGTATTTTAATTCCTGAAAATACTTCATTTTAAAAACCAGTTGCTGTTTTTCCGGCAATGTCACAATAGCTTTTTGAAGTTTAATCTGAATTTCATCTCCATCAAAATACGTATCGGCTTTTAAATTGTCGATTGTTTTATTCTGTAAAGCTTCAGATGTTATTCCGTTTAATTTTGCCTTTTGGCTCAAAAAAGTCAAAGCTTCATTTGTCGCAATGCGATACATCCAGGAAAAAAGCTTGCTTTCTCCCTTAAAATTTTTTAAATACTGAAAAACTTTGACAAAAGTATTTTGCAAAACATCGTCGGCATCATCATGATTCAAAACAATATTTCGAATATGAGAATACAGCGGTTTTTGATAATCAGACACGAGTTTTTGAAACGCAATGTTTTGCGTTTTAGGATCTAATAATTGTGCTATAAATTCCTTCTCGTTTGTCAAGCTTTATTATTTATCTTGTTAGAATGAATTTAAAACAAAAGGTTTAATCTGCCTTTTAATTATTTTTTAAAATTCTGATTGCTCTTCTTCTTTTGCCGGCGGAGGCGTAGCGGTAGCCGGCTTTTGCTGAACCGGCGCCTGTGTTTGTGGTTGAGTAGTTTGCGTTTGAGTTTGGGGTTTGTAGACTGGAGCTTCAACTGCAACCGGAACTTCTTTTGGTTTTGTTGGGAAATAAATTTCAGTCACTAATTTTGACGGACTTTTCACATCTAATTTGCTAACCGTTAAGATTTCAAGGTGAGACCATGCTAATTCAGGAACGATTTTTTCATTATTAATAAAAGCTCTTGTTTTTGCAATTGCTTCATTAGTATGCGAATAATCACCCGTTAAAGTTGTTTTAACTGCTTCAAAACCATTTAGTTTTCCTGCGAGAATATCGCTTCCGGCACTTATTGAAATTTCTTTATTAATTGGTAAACAAATAGATATTTTTGCCAGTCCTCTTGTTGTATCGTAAGTGTGATAGATAATAAAAGGTTTTCCGTTAGTTTGCAAGCCGTTTGTTTCGCTAAAATGAATCAGTTTCGGAATTACAACGCGGGCATTTTTATTTACTTTAGAAATTTCACTTGTAAAAGTTTGCTTGATGTAAGGTGTTTCGGTTTTTTTAACAACCCCATTTACTTTTAAGGTAAAAGTTTTGGTTTCAAAATCTAAGTTTTTGTCAATGTTGGCGAGACTTTTTTCATAAGTAGTTCCTATAACATTGTCAGATCCGCCATTTAATGCCGTGTAAACTTTAAATAAAAAGCTCATTGTACCTTTTGCTTTCCAGGTTACAACCGTTTTTCCTGCCAGAGTATCTTTAAATGTCCAGTTAATATCAGCTTTGGTACCGTCAAACTGCATTTTTTGCTCGATGCTTTCGCCTTCTTTTGTTTTAAGAGTAATTGCACTTCCTTTTCCTTCAGCACCCTCCCAGGAATAAGAGGCTCCGTTGCCACTTGTTTTATTTGAAAAAGAAGTTTTTATTGTAGCATCTTCAACAGACCAGGACTGAAAATCTTCGTGATTTCTAAAATCATTTACGTAGTTGTAAACTGTGATTCGGGGTGAATTGATCACTTTGCTTCTTTCAATAGAAAAATTTCCTTTTTGAGTAGCAACAAATACAGTAAGGGCAACTAAGGTCAGTAACGATAATAGAAATAGATATTTTAAGATCTTCATTTTGTAGGTTGTTTGGTGTCGTAAAGTTATAAATTTTATTGCTAGTCTCTGTGATTAGTCAATAAAAATAAACAATACTTTCGGTTATCGGAATGTTTTAAAAAGAAAATTTTGAATGAATTATACTATAAATATATTCTTTTTACAATTCTAAATATAGAAATAATTTCTGAAATTTACCTTTTAAAAAAGAATTTGATAACAAATAACAAGGCAATAAAGAGCAGGAAAGTTAGTAGCACCTTATAGTTTCCTTTATAAAAAATTTTGTGCAGTGCCAGATCTTTTCTGTAAGCAATAATTATTAAGATTACAAATGCTATAAAAAAACAAACTGCGAATATTAATTGTCCCTGACTAAACATAATTGAAATTATTTTTGACAAATTTAGAGAATTGTATACGAATAGTTGCTAATTTGGTACTCCAATTAATTAAATAAAGTCATGAAGAAACAAATAGACGCGGTAAAGGAATTTCATACTGCTTTTAAAATAGGCCACAGTGAAACGCCAATTGCAGATGTGGGTGAAACCAAAAAATATCTTCGTTATAATTTAATGAAAGAAGAAAATGAAGAATATCTGGATGCAGTTCAAAAAAATGATTTGGTCGAAATTGCTGATGCTCTTGGAGATATGATGTACATTTTATGCGGAACTATTATCGAACATGGGTTACAAGATAAAATCGAAGCTGTTTTTGATGAAATTCAGCGTAGTAATATGAGTAAGTTAGGCGAAGATGGACAGCCTATTTACAGAGAAGACGGAAAAGTAATGAAAGGTCCTAATTATTTTAAGCCTGATTTTACTAAACTTTTGTAAAATAAAATCCCTAATTGTTTTTGAAAAACTATTAGGGATTTTAGATTTTTGTTATTCCACATCAGGAATATCTTCTGGTTTGTAGTAGATTTTCAAACCTCTTTCCTTAGCAATTCGAACATCATTATCGGCTCCTTTTGATTCGCCTTCAAGTCGAAGAACGGCGTCGCATTTTTCAAGAAGCCTGTGAGCGACGGGATATTGTATCTCGTCCCAAACACTGTCGCCAATATGTTTGGAACCTGCTAAATGCATCAGAGGCAAAGCCAGCCATTCGCCAATTACAGGCAAATGTCCTTTTCTGAATAAAGGAAGCGCCACGGCTTCTAATTTTTCTAAATTTTGTTGAATTAATTTAGGATCATCATTTGTTCCGCCACGATAAGGGCCTGCAATAAGTATCATCATAATGTTCTATTTTTTACAAATCAAGCGAAGTTTTTATTCTAAAAAAATAATGTAGTTTAAGAAAACGCTTATTTTTTGCCGGCTCGTATCATACTTAAAAATTCCGGAGTAATTCCTAAATAAGAGGCTATCTGTTTCTGTGTAACTTGTTGTGCTACTTTTGGATATTTTTCGAGAAAAATGTAATAACGCTGTTCTGCGGAAAGTGAAAGATTTTGAATAACTCTTAATTGTTCTCTTATGTAAGCATTTTGCATGATGATTCTGAAAAAACGCTCAAATTTTGGAATTTTAAGATACAAATCTTCCAGATCTTCTTTTTGTAATTTAAAAATGACACTTTCTTCGATTGTTTCGATGTTCAACATTGCTGGCTGATGGTTTATAAAACAAGCCATATCGGTAATCCACCAATCAGAAATGGCAAACATTATAGTTGACTCTTTTCCCTGCGAATCTCTGTAAAACGCTCTAAGTGTTCCGGATTGCACAAAATGTATCGTGCTGCATGTTTCGCCTTCTTTTAAAATAATGCTTTTTTTTGGATATTTTTTTTCTTTTAAGACAGAAAAAAAATAAGAAATTTCATTTTCGTCAAGCGAAATATGTTTAGCAACGTTTTTTAAAATCAGATTCTGAATCATTTTTGATGGAATTTGAAAACAAATGTAAAAGAGAAGCCCGACGTTAGAATAATATCGAACGTCGGGCTTGTATATATTTGAATATCTTTCGATTATTGAACTTTAACAGTCCATCCAAAAGTATCTTCAGATAGTTTGTTTTGAAGACTTGTTAGTTTTTCTTTTAATAGAGAAGCATACGAATTTTCAACAGGATCCATTTCATAATAAACATCCTGATAAGAGAATCCCTTAATAACGCTGATTACCGCGGCAGTTCCGGCTCCAAAAATTTCTTTTAAAGATCCGTTTTTAGCAGCTTCAACCAATTCCGAAACAATAACCGGGCGCACATGTACATTTAATCCTTCTTTTTCTGCCATAGCAATCAAACTTTTTCTGGTAATACCATCCAAAATTCTTTCGCTTACAGGAGCGGTTAATAAGGTGTCATTAATTCTGAAGAAAACGTTCATTGTTCCTGCTTCTTCTAATTTTGTATGTGTTGCATCATCTGTCCAGATCACTTGCTGAAAACCATCTTTGTTAGCCAGGTTAGTTGGGTAAAACTGCGCAGCATAGTTTCCGGCAGCTTTTGCAGCTCCAATTCCGCCATTTGCAGCTCTACTGTAATGTTCAGCAATAATTACTTTAACTTCGCCTCCATAATATGATTTTGCAGGAGAAAGTAAAATCATGAATTTATATTCGTCAGATGGATTTGCTATAACGCCAGGACCTGTAGCAATCATAAACGGACGAATGTACATACTGCTTCCATTTCCTCTCTGAATCCAGTCCTGATCAATTTTCAATAATTCATTCAAACCATCCATAAAAATAGCTTCCGGAACTTCAGGCATAGCCATACGCACAGCAGAATTGTTGAAACGTTTGTAGTTTTCATCAGGGCGAAACAACCAAACATCATTATTTTCATCCTTATAAGCTTTCATTCCTTCAAAAATTGCTTGTCCGTAGTGAAAGACTTTTGAAGAAGGATCCATTAAAATTGGAGCATAAGGTTTAATGACAGGATTTTGCCATTCTCCATCCTTAAAATCACATTCGAATAAATGGTCTGTAAAAACAGCCCCAAAGCTTAAGTTTTCAAAGTCTACCGCACTAATTTTAGACGAAGTAGCTTTTCTGATTTCAATTTTGCCTGTTTGAGTTGTACTCATAGTAATGTATGTTTTTATGTAATTTTCATCTCATTAAAATAGATTTAAGGTGATGATTTGGTGTTAAATAAGTTTTATAGAATGCAAAATTAAGTAAAATTACACAATTTACTTAGTAAAACTGCATTATTTGCCGTGTTTAATTGAGATTTATTTATCTTATAATAAACGGAAATAAATTACTTAGTTTTATAAAGATTTTATGAAAAAACAATCGAATTTTAAGGCTTTACGCATTTGTTTTGAGTAATTTTGACTGCGAAAATGGGTTTTAAATGAATAAAATCCCGCAATTAATCTCAAAAAAGTGGAAAGAGAAATAATTAAAACGCTAGATGGTTCAACAACAATTCATTTGAAAGAATGGGATGAGTGTTACCACTCCAAACACGGGGCAATTCAGGAAGCAAAACATGTATTTATAATGAACGGACTATCGTTATTTAAAGATAAACCGGTTTCAATTATGGAAATTGGTTTTGGAACCGGCTTAAATGCGTTTATTACTTTTTTGGAAACCAATTCAAAACAAAAAATAGATTATGTAGGGGTAGAAGCATATCCTGTCGTGGCAGATGAAGTTTTAAAAATGAACTATGTTACCGAACTTGGCGCATTGGAATTTGAGAACATATTTGAGAAAATGCATAAATGTGAATGGGATACAAAAACCGAAATTAGCGCTGATTTCTCGTTAACCAAAAGGAAACAATTTTTTGATGCAATCAACGATTTTGAAATTTTTGATTTGATTTACTTTGATGCCTTTGGATATCGAGTGCAGCCGGAGCTGTGGAGCACCGAAATTTTTCAGAAAATGTATAATAGTTTAAAACCAAATGGAGTTTTGGTAACTTATGCAGCTCGCGGAGTTGTTAAAAGAAGCATGATTTCGGTAGGATTTACCGTAGAAAAGTTAGCCGGACCCCCTGGAAAAAGGGAGATGTTTAGAGCAACTAAAAGTGCTTAAATGAGTTATTTAGAATAATTCCATATTGGTTTATATGTATTAAGAAAACGGTTTCGTTGCTAAAATTTTTAAAAAAATAAGTTAAATAGTGTCTTTATGTGCGATATTTGTTTACATTTGATGCGAGTTTAAAAATATAAATAACCCCCATATTCATATTTTATTATGTCAAAAATGATGTTTGATTACACGAAATCAATACTTGAGAGAGTAAGTTTCGATCCGATACTTTTCTGTAAAGAATTAGAAAAAGCTATCAAAACCCTGTTACCATATGAAATGGAACAATTGCAAGAATGGTTATTAAATTTTATTATTGAAAAGCCAGAATTAAAATCTAGTTTACTACTCATCAAAGTATAAAAAAAAGGAGCCAATTGGCTCCTTTTTTATTTTATTTTTTTTGTTGTAACGGACTAATAATTTGAACGTTTTGAAAAACAATTGCACCTTTTACAACTCCTGCGATTGTAGATCTGAGAGCGTCAATGATTTGCATTTTTAATTCGCTCTTTGGGTAAATTAAACTTACCTCGCGGGCAGGTTTTGGTTCCTTAAAGTTTCGTAGTTTCAGTTTATCGGAATCTTTCAAATCTAAGGTGTGCAGGTACGGAAGTAACGTTGTGCCCAGACCTTCATCGGCTAATTTTATAAGGGTTTCAAAACTTCCGCTTTGAATCTGAAAATTATTTTGTTCAACATCAGTTCCGTTTTTGCATAAATTTAAAATTCCGTCTCTAAAACAATGTCCGTCCTGCAAAAGCAAAATTTCATTTATATTTAAATCGGCAACTTCAATCTCTTCTTTATGAAAAATGGCATGCTGTTCCGGAATGTAAGCTACAAACGGCTCAAAGTACAAGACAATCTCTTTAATTTTTTCATCTTCTAGTGGAGTAGCGGCAATCGCAGCATCGAGATGACCATTTTTTAATTTGACAATGATTTCATCTGTATTTAATTCCTCAATTAAAAGTTTAACTTTTGGATATTTTTTAATGAAATTATTCAAAAACATCGGTAAAAGCGTGGGCATGATAGTTGGAATAATTCCCAAACGAAATTCTCCGCCAATAAAACCTTTTTGCTGTTCTACGATATCTTTAATTCGATCAGCCTCATTTACAATATTTTTAGCCTGATTTACAATCTTTTGACCAATATCTGTAAGCTGAATTGGTTTTTTGCTCCGGTCGAAAATTAAAATATTCAATTCATCTTCAATTTTCTGAATCTGCATGCTCAAAGTAGGTTGAGTTACAAAACATTTTTCGGCGGCAAGTGTAAAGTTTTTATGTTCTGCAACTGCTAACACATATTGTAATTGAGTAATCGTCATTTGGATAGTATTTTGTGATGCAAAAATAAGAAAATATAAGTTTTTTTTATTCTTTTTTTTAAAAAGTTCCTTTAAATTTGTAGTAAGTTACTGTAAAAACAATAGAAACATGAAAACAAATATTTTAGGATTACCTGTAAAAGAGTCAGAATTATTAGTACAAGAGTTAAATGTCTTATTATCAAACTTTCAGGTATATTATCAAAATTTAAGAGGAATTCATTGGAACATTAGAGGAAAACGTTTTTTTGATTTACACGTGAAATTCGAAGAATTATACACAGATTCTCAATTAAAAATCGACATGATTGCAGAAAGAGTTTTAACTATTGGCGGAACTCCTTTGCACACTTTTGAAGATTATATTACAAACAACAAATTAACTGTTGGTAAAAATATTTCGAATGATGAAAAAGCGGTTCAGCTAATCGTTCATTCTCTATCTGATTTATTAAAGATTGAAAGAGAGATTCTTAATAAAGCAGCCGAAATTAATGATGAAGGAACAAATTCTATGATGAGTGATTTTATCGCTGAACAGGAAAAGACTATCTGGATGATGAACGCCTGGCTTGAAGAAGAATTGTAAAAAGCTCTTTATAAACAATTTAGAAACAGAATGGTTAATTGTATACCATTCTGTTTTTTATTTTTGTTAAATTTCTATAAAATTTTTAGTTCTTCGCTTTGATTTTATTTGTTTAACGCTATTTTTGCCACAATGAAATTGATTGCCCGCATATTATTATTCATATTTATTGCCTTCTTATCGACGCCTACAGTAGTAACGTTGATGAAGAAATGTAATAGTGCGTCTGTATCTTTCAGTTTTTCTGAAGAAGAGCATTCTCATAAAGAATTAAAAGCGGCTGTTCATGCAGTTATATTTCATCATGAAGTTTTGATGTCAGCATATATTCAAAAGAAAACCATCGTTTCTGAAAATATTGTCAAACTTGATAATATTTCACCGAGCATTTTTGCTCCCCCTCCCAACTTGTTATAATACTTCCGATTGTTTAAAACAGCTGTATTTATCGTAAATTCAGTAGATCTTTAATGTATCAATTTTTAGTATTGTATTATTATGACAAAAAAAATTAATCTTTTTGCCAACCTTAAGTCTGATTTTGCTTCAGGTTTAGTGGTTTTTTTGGTGGCCCTTCCGTTGTGTTTAGGTATTGCAATGGCCTCGGGAGCTCCTTTATTTTCTGGAATTATCGCAGGTGTTATTGGTGGTATCGTGGTGGGTTTTTTAAGCCAGTCACATGTTAGTGTATCTGGCCCCGCAGCTGGTTTGACAGCTATTGTTTTAACGGCAATCACTGATTTTGGTGCTTTCGATGTGTTTTTAATGTCTGTTTTTATTGCGGGAGCAATTCAGTTAGCATTAGGATTTTTAAAAGCCGGAAGTATTTCAAATTATTTTCCAACCAATGTTATTGAAGGAATGCTGGCGGGTATTGGTATTATTATCATCTTAAAACAAATACCGCACGCTTTTGGTTACGATGCTGATTTTGAAGGGGATCAGGCTTTTATTCAAAATGATGGAAGCAACTCTTTTTCATTTTTATTTGATGTCATCAATCACATTCAATTAGGGGCCGTAGTTATTTCAGTAATTTCGTTAATCATTTTAATTTCCTGGGATAAGGTTCCCTTTTTAAAGCAATTAAAATTAGTTCCGGGAGCGCTTATTGCCGTTATTCTGGGCGTAGTTTTAAACGAAATTTTTATTTCTACCGGAAGCCCTTTGGCAATTGCAAAAGAACATCTGGTTTCTTTACCGGTTCCAAAATCTTTTGATGAATTTAAATCAATTATCATCACGCCAAATTTTTCTGCAGTTACAAATCCACAGGTTTGGGTTGTAGGGGTTACAATAGCTATTGTAGCTTCTATTGAAACTTTATTATGTATTGAAGCTTCAGACAGAATGGATGTTCAAAAACGTTACACAGATACAAATGTAGAACTAAGAGCGCAGGGAATTGGTAATATTGTAAGTTCACTTTTAGGTGGTTTGCCTATGACATCTGTAGTGGTAAGATCTTCTGCAAATAATAATGCGGGTGCAAAGTCTAAAATGTCTGCAATTATTCACGGTGTACTTTTATTGGTAAGCGTTTTGTCTATACCGGCACTTTTAAATAAAATTCCGTTAGCAACTTTAGCAACCGTTTTAATTTTAGTGGGATATAAATTAGCAAAACCGGCAACATTTTTACATTTCTGGGAAAAAGGAAAATATCAGTTTGTGCCATTCATTGCCACTTTAGTATTTGTTGTAGCAACCGATTTATTAAAAGGTGTTGCGCTTGGAATCATCATCAGTATTATTTTTGTATTGAGAGGAAACCTGAAAAGAGCCTACAGCTTTAAAAAAGAAGAATACGAAGACGGAGATGTTATTCATATTGATCTGGCGCAGGAAGTTTCATTTTTAAATAAGGCGGCAATTAAATTAACATTGAGTGAAATTCCTGAAAACTCAAGAGTAATCATCAATGCACATGATACAGAATATATTGCACATGATGTTTTGGATTTAATTCGTGAGTTTAAAGAAACACGTGCTATTGACGAAAATATTAAAGTGAAACTGAAAGGCTTTAAAAAAGCATACGACTTAGAAAATACGCCGGAAGGCAACAATCACGTTTCGATAGAGCATTATTATGATGTTGCAAAAAGAGCGCTGGTTAAAAAAGAAGTTACAAAAGATGAATTTTAAAATAATTAAATAAATTTTAGGTATTTCTAAAGTGAAGGAATATTAGAATTTAGGTAACTTTACAAAAAGTAGTCTTTATTGATATTTTTAGACACTAAAAATACCATTATAAACAAGTAATAAATTATGAGAGAGTTTTATCAAAAATTATTAGACAACAATAAAGAATGGGTTGAAAAATCACTGGCATTAGACCCAAATTATTTTGCAGATTTAGCAAAAGGGCAAACACCGCCATTGTTATGGATTGGATGTTCTGACAGCCGTGTTCCTGCAAATGAAATTATTGGTGCAAAACCGGGTGAAGTTTTTGTTCACCGAAATATCGCCAATATGGTTGTTCATTCAGACATGAATATGCTAAGCGTCTTAGATTATGCAGTAAATGTTTTAAAAGTAAAACACGTTATTGTTTGCGGACATTACGGTTGTGGTGGTGTAAAAGCGGCAATGGGAAATATGTCTGTTGGAATTATTGATAACTGGATTCGCCACATTAAAGATGAATATCGTTTGCATGATAAATATCTGAATTCAATTGAAGATGAAACAGAACGTTTTAATGCTTTTGTAGAAATCAATGCAAAGGAACAAGTTTACAACTTAGCAAAAACTTCAATTGTACAAGGAGCTTGGAAAAATGGACAGGATTTAATGCTTCACGGCTGGGTTTACGGTTTAAATTCAGGTTTTGTTACTGATTTGAATGTAAACATTGCTTCGAATGATGAATTAGATGAAGTATATCAATTGAGTAATCTATAAGAAGATTTAAATTTATAAGAATAAAAAATCGCCTCAAAAGGGCGATTTTTTTTATTCGTTTTCATCCAGATTTTCATTAAATGCCGATGGTAACATGGTAGGAATAAACTTTATTAAAATCGGTAATAATAAACTTCCGCCGGGCAATAAAAATATTGTGAGTGACGGAATCGTTTTGCAGATATCCAAAAGCTGTTTTTTTACTTTTTTCTTTTCCTTTGCATCCAAATCTCTCGTTGTAGAATAGGCCAGCAAAACCATTAATTCTTTACTCTGAACAATTTCCTTAACAAGTCTGTTTTTGTTTCTAACAATCAGTTTAACAACCGTGTGTGTCATTTGATCGTAGAAATGTTTTACCGGATTTGAATAATTAAAATACGGAATCTTATGTTTGTGGGTAGTAATAAAAGTATGAGTTGTATCAATGCTATGTGTTACAAAATCATCAGAAACTCGCATCATTGAACCTAGTGAGTAAAGAAAATAAGCTTCTTCATTTTCGACAACACCATCACTCCATAAAGCCATTCCCGCCATATCGATCAAATAATATTGCTCTAGTTTATTGCTGAAATAATCCAGTTGCAAAGTTTCTAAGGTATCAACGGTGACTTTTGAAAATTTCGAATAACGAATCGAAGCTTCAAAAAGTTTAATCAGTAAATCGTCGTGCTGTGATTTTACCGTTTTGGTTTTTAATGCCAAACCAACGATTCCTAAAACAGTTTCTTCAATTCGCTTTAAGTATTTTTCAGGAATTTCTCCGTGTGCCAGATATTGCCTGAATGCCAGAACATCAATAAACAATAAAGCGTTGGTTACCAAATGCGAAAAGTTTTTACTAATAATACTGTCATTAGTCTGAACTCGTTCGTCAATGATATTTTCTAAGGAATGAGAAGGTGTGTCTTTTGGAAGTAAAATTTTAAACAAATTAAACCCTTCAGGATTCATCGCTTTATAAAACTTTAAAACTTCGGTTATAAAAACCTTTGGTTCAGAATTTCTTTTTTCTAAACAAAACACATTGTATAAAGTATTTAATAAGGCAATTTTAGAAATTTCGGTTTTAAACCAACCTTTAATCGGAATTGGAATTCGGGAATCAATCGAAATAATGTGGCCATAAATAAAGCCTGTTTCTCTAACTTTAAGGTAAAAGGAATTTACATTTTCAAAAGGAATTGCTTCTGAAAACTTTTGTTCGCTAAAAAATTTATCTATCCAGCCTGATGCCGATGGGTTAATCATTATTACCTTTAGTTTAAGGCTACAAAGCTATACCTTTTTCTTGTGGTATGTTTAAAATTAAAACGAAATAACCACTAAATTTTGTGAAAAAATAGTGGTTATTATGTGTTTACTTGATAATTCCTGCACAAGCAGCTCGACCGCCTGCATTTCCGGTTGGCTGGGTCGTAAAATCATCGGCTCCCTGATGCACAATTAAGCCTTTTCCAAGAATGTTTTTAGTTTCATCTTCACAGCCTATGCACCATTCGTCGGTTGTAAGAGTGATGGATCCGTTACCCTGAGCATCTGCTGTAAAGTTTCCGATATCACCTTTATGATATTCTGCAACGCCCCATTTTCCGTGTTTTTTAAAAGTTGGATTCCAGTGTCCTCCTGCAGAACTTGCATCCGGTGCGCTGCAATCCGATTTTTCATGGATATGGATAGCATGAACGCCAGGCTGTAAACCGGTCATTTTTGCTGTAAAAGTTACTTTGCCGTTTTTCTCTGTAAAAGTAGCGGTTCCGGTAACTGCTGTACCACTTTTTGGCTCTAATGCAACAGTCAGGGTTTTGGCGTCACCTGATTTTGTACTTGTTTTACAGCCAACAACTAAGGCTGTAATTATAGCGAAAGAAAGGATAATCTTTTTCATATGAATGGCTTTTAAATTAATTAATAAGTAAATTTAACCTAAAATTACCGAAATTGTTTGAAGCCAAAAGTTAAAAAAAACCAAAACTATTGATTATAATTAGTACTTTTTGCAGTAAAAATAGCTAACTTTAATGTACAAATTCACGCAATTATCTGCTTGAGATTTTAATTTTAAATATAATATTATGATAAAGAATGCCTTAATTTTAGTTTTTTTGGGAGCTGTATTAATTTCATGTAAATGCACAAAAACAGACTCAGTTTCTAAACTTGACGGAACCTGGGAACTCAACTATATCTCAGGACCAAGAATTGCTTTTGATGGTTTGTATCCAAACAAAAAACCAACAATTGTTTTTGACTCAAAAGAAAACCGTGTTTCCGGCAATAGCAGCTGTAACTCTTACAGCGGAAAATTAATTGTTGATGGAAATAAAATTGATTTTACACAGCCTATGATCATGACAAAAATGGCATGTATGGATGGACAAGGAGAGCAGACGTATATGAGTACGTTAGAAAAAGTAACTTCATATGACATTACAGCTGATGGCAAAACGCTGAACTTAATGTCTGGTGATGTTGCCATGATGCGATTCACTAAAAAATAGAAAGATGGAAAGGGTAGCCATTTTGTTTATGCTGTTTTGTTTCTTCAGTTTTAATGGTTTTGCACAGGAAAAAACTAAGAAGGAATTAAAACAGGAAAGCCAAATTAAAAAACAAAAAGAAATTGAAGCACTTATCAATTCTAAAAATTTTGTTTTTGATGCAGAGAAAGTTTATCCGCAGGGAACCAGAATGATTAATTTGGACTATAACACTTATATGTTAAAATTTAATTTAGAAAATGTAGTTTGCGATTTACCTTTTTTTGGAAGAGCTTTTAATGTAGGTTACGGTTCTGATGGAGGAATAAAATTTGAAGGAAAACCACAGAACATTAGAATAGAACAAAAGGGGAAAAAATACCTGATTAGAACAACAGTAAATGGAACAAATGATGTATATGATCTTTTGTTTACTATTTTTTATGATGGCGGTACATCGGTTAACATTAATAGTAATAATAGAGCATCCATTTCTTATGATGGACGAATTCGGGCTCCGAGAGAAACTGAAATCAAAAAATAAAAAAGCGGCAGTTATCTCTAAGACAACTGCCGCTTTATTTTGAATTTAAGTTAATTATTTGGCTGTTTTAACTTCATAAATAGCATTTACCATTCCGTTTTTTGCACTATCCAATGTAAGTTCCCAAAACATAATTCCGCCTAATTTTTTAGCTTTTACATATTCTGTTTTAGCTCGTATAGATCTTAAATCATCAGATGTTGCAAATGTTTTTGTACCCGCATTATACCAATATGGTGCCTGCGCTTTTTCATCATAAAAGTATTTCCAGCCGTTTGCTTCAGTATATGTCGAAGCAAAGTTTTTAAAATTCACTCCTTCAATATGTTCGCCAGATTGATAAAGACCGTTATTTATGTTTTCTACATTTTTCCATGTTCGGGAATAAAATGCACCGCCAATAACCAATTTCTCAGCAGGAACACCTTGTTTTAATAAAAAAGAAACCGCTCTGTCAGTAGATTCTTCATTTGGATTTGTGCTGTATAATGGCGTATGATGCCCTGTAACCTTAGAATATCCATTGACCAAATCGTAGCTCATAATATTAATGCGATTTACTAGTGGCGTAACCGTTTTCCAGTCTATAGACTCGTCAAGATATTTTTGAAAGCCGCCGGCCGCAAAGCTCAACTCGTATTTTTTTCCTAATGTAGAACGCAGAATTTTAATTAGTTCAGTAAAATTTGGTTTGTCTGCAGCTTGAAACAGATGACCTGGAAGTCCTTCAATTGCTGGATATTCCCAGTCAAGATCTAAACCATCCACTTTAAAATAAGTGCTTACTTCTTTTACAGATTTTGCAAATTTTAATCTTCCTTCGGCCGTCGAAAATGCCGCAGAGCAAGGTTCGCAGCCTCCCCAGCCACCAAGTGAAAGAATGATTTTAAGTTGTGGATTTGAAGCTTTTAATGAAACCAGATGTTTTATAGTTGTAGAGTCTTTAGCAGAATCCACACTTAGTTTACCATCTTTTAAATGACAAAAACTAAAGATAATCTGATCCAGTTTGTTTACTTCGTATTCGTTAATTATTTTGTCATCTCCTGTGTAATAAGCGATAACATCCATTTTTTTATTTTTTTGTGCAAAAATATTTGTAGTAAAAACACAAAATAATAAAAGGGCAATCAGGTTGATTTGTTTCATTTTTAAGCTATTAGTTTTTTGAAATGCTAAATATAAAACATTAGAATCGAAAATTCACTATAGAATATGTAACGTAAATGCAATTTTAATAAAGATTTGTGAAATGATGTTTTTTGAGCAATATAAATTATATGAAATTAAGGTGCGTGTTGTTTTAAGCCATATAAGTTGTATGATCTAATGTTTATAAATTTATATGTGCTTAAAAAATAATCCAAACACAAAGTAGATTTAAAATGAACTTATATAACTTATATGGTGAAAAAATAAAAAAAAATAAACCCGCACAGTTTCGGACAAGTGCGGGTTTAAACAAATTAAAAGCTAAAAACTATTTTTGTATTAGAAGCAGTATTCGTTTTCTGCAACTAATTTAGAGGTAATCGTTTCTCTTAATGCCACAACATTCGGCATGTTTGTGTATTTTGTGAAACGTTTTAATCCCATTAACATCATACGTTGTTCGTCACCTTCAGCAAAAGAAACAATTCCTTCTTTTCCTCTGGAGTTCACGATATCTACCGCTTTGTATAAGTATAATTTTGCCATAGCAATTTGCTCTTGTACTTTAGCTTCGCCTTGATTTTTGGCTAATTTCTCCGTTCTAAGAATGGTACTTTCAGCCATATAGATTTCGATTAAAATATCAGAAGCAGCCATTAATAACTGTTGGTGAGCATCTAAATCGGGACCATATTTTTGAACAGCGCTACCAGCAACCATTAAGAATACTTTTTTCAAGTTTGCAATAATTCCTTTTTCTTCAGCAAATAATTCAGAGAAATCTGGAGTATCAAAAGATGGAATTCCCATTAATTCTTCAGAAACCTTCATAGCTGGTCCTAATAAATCAACGTGGCCTTTCATTGCTTTTTTGATCAACATACCTACAGAAAGCATTCTGTTGATTTCGTTTGTTCCTTCGTAGATTCTTGCGATACGAGCATCTCTCCAGGCACTTTCCATTGGAGTATCTTCAGAGAATCCCATTCCACCAAAAATCTGAATTCCTTCATCAGCACAATTTTGAACATCTTCAGAAACTGCCACTTTCAAAATAGAACATTCGATTGCATATTCTTCAACACCTTTCAATTCCGCTTCCTGGTGCGAAGTTCCTTCAGCTTCGCGCGCAGCGATTCTGTCTTCGATATCTTTTGCAGCACGGTAAGAAGCACTTTCTCCAGCGTAAGCATTAGTTGCCATTTCAGCCAATTTAGAACGAATAGCGCCAAAAGATGAAATCGCAGTGTTAAACTGAATTCTTTCGTTAGCATATTTTACAGCTCCAGAAGTAACTCTTCTTTGAGCGTCAAGACATGCAGCAGCCAATTTAATACGTCCAACATTCAAAGCATTCATTGCAATTTTGAAACCGTTTCCTCTTTCAGACAACATGTTTTCAACAGGAACTTTTGTTTCGTTGAAGAAAACCTGACGAGTCGAGGAAGCACGGATTCCTAATTTATGCTCTTCTTCATTCATAGAAATTCCGTTATCAGCAGTATTTTCTACGATGAAACCTGTAATGTTTTTGTCATCTCCAATACGGGCAAAAACGATGAAAACGCTACAGAAACCTGCATTCGAAATCCACATTTTTTGTCCTGTAATTTTGTAGTGCGTTCCATCTTCAGATAAAACAGCTTTTGTTTTTCCTGAGTTGGCATCAGATCCCGCGCCTGGTTCAGTCAAGCAATAAGCTCCAAACCATTCTCCGGTAGCTAATTTCGGAACGTATTTTTTCTTTTGCTCTTCTGTACCATAAAGTGTAATTGGCATAGTTCCAATTCCTGTATGTGCACCAAAAGCAGTTGAGAAAGATCCCGTTGCACCAGAAATGTAATCGCAAACTAACATTGTAGATACGAATCCCATTCCTAATCCGCCGTATTCTTCAGGGACTGCAACTCCTAAAAGTCCTAGTTCACCTGCTTTACGCATACTTTCTTCAGTAAAAGCGTAATCTTTTTTCTCAAAACGATTTTTATTAGGCCAAATTTCTTTGTCTACAAACTCTTTCACAGAGTCACGCATCATTAATTGCTCTTCCGAAAAATCTTCTGGTGTAAAGACATCTTCGCACTTTGTTTCCTTAACTAAAAACTGACCACCACGGGTTACGTTTTTTTCGATTGTATCTGCCATTTTTATTCTTTTTAGAGAAAAGAAAATAGAATATAGAGAATAGATTTTAGATTGGGCTTACTTTACTTTAAGCCGTTTTGGAAGCCCATTGTCATTCTTTGAAATTCTTCTATTTTAATTTCTAATTGGTTAAATTGTGTTTCGTTTATATATTTTCTATGCGTTGCAATCAATAATTGAGTTACTAGTTCAAATGAAGAACCTAGAGAAATGTCTAAAAAATGACTAAAAGATTTATCTGTTCTGGATGAACCTTCAGCAATATTACTAGGCATTGAAACAGAACATCTGCTTATTTGAGAACTGAGATCATATCTTTCATGTTTCGGAAAGTCTAATAGTAAATCTGAAATATCATTTGCAATTGAAATTCCAAGTTTCCAAATCTTCAAGTTCTTATAATTATGTCTCATGTTTTTTGAGCCAAGTTAAGGAATAAAAATAAAAGCAAGATTATTACTACTTATTTATCAACTTTCTCTTCTCAAAAAAACATCTATAATCTATGTTCTATTCTCTATATTCTATTTTCTTTTTAAAGAACCTCGTAAATCCCCGCAGAACCTTGTCCAGTCCCCACACACATAGAAACAATTCCGTATTTATTACCTCTGCGTTTCATCTCGTCAAATAACTGAACAGAAAGTTTAGCACCGGTACATCCCAGAGGGTGACCTAAAGCGATTGCTCCACCGTTTACGTTTACGATATCCGGATTTAAACCTAGCTCGCGAATTACAGCCAAAGACTGAGAAGCAAATGCTTCGTTTAATTCAACTAAGTCAATATCTTTCAATTCTAAACCAGCTTGTTTCAATGCTTTCGGAATTGCTTTTACGGGACCGATACCCATAATTCTTGGTTCAACGCCAGATGAAGCAAAATTTACTAATCTTGCAATTGGTTCAAGGTTTAATTCTTTAACCATGTCCTCACTCATGATTAAAACAAAAGCAGCACCATCACTCATTTGCGATGAGTTACCTGCTGTAACGCTTCCGTCGGCAGCAAAAACGGGTTTTAAACCCGCCAAAGCAGCAACTGATGTTCCGGCTCTTGGACCTTCGTCTTGTTTTACAACGTATGATTTAGTTTCTTTTTTTCCATTTTCATTGATGAAAGTCTGGTCAACAGTAATCGGAACGATTTGTTTGTCGAATTTCCCTTCAGCCTGCGCTTTTAAAGCTTTCATATGAGAGTTGTAAGCAAACTCATCCTGATCTTCTCTTGAGATTTTGTATTGATTTGCAACCGCTTCAGCAGTTAAACCCATTCCCCAGTAATAATCTTCGTGACCTGCAGCGGCAACTTTATAATCCGGAGTTGGTTTGTAACCTCCCATCGGAATAAAACTCATACTTTCAGCTCCACCAGCGATAATACAATCTGCCATTCCTGATTGGATTTTAGCAGTTGCCATCCCGATAGTTTCTAATCCAGATGCGCAATAGCGGTTAACTGTAACTCCCGGAACATCTTCAACTTTTAATCCCATTAACGAGATCAAACGTCCAACGTTAAGTCCTTGTTCTGCTTCCGGCATGGCATTTCCTACCATAACGTCATCAATACGTTTTTTGTCAAAATCAGGCAGTTCATCCATCATAAACTGAATAGTTTCTGCTGCTAATTCGTCAGGTCTTTTGAATCTAAAAACCCCTTTTGGTGCTTTTCCTACCGCAGTACGGTAAGCTTTTACTATATATGCTGTTTTCATTTGTTTTGTTTTTTTAAGAGTATAGAAAATAGATCATAGAAAATAGACTATTACTTTGTCTCAAAATCTATATTCTATTCTCTTTGTTCTATTTTCTAATTACGAAGTGGTTTTCCTTTAGTTAACATATATTGAATTCTCTCTAAAGTCTTTCTCTCAGTACATAAACTCAAGAAAGCTTCACGTTCGATATCTAATAAATATTGTTCAGATACTAAAGTCGCTTCAGATAAATCACCGCCAGCCATTACATAAGCCAGTTTGTTTGCGATTTTTTTATCGTGCTCAGAAATGTATTTTCCAGCTTCCATTTGGTCAGTTCCAACTAAGAACATTCCCAATGCTTGTTTACCTAAAACCTTAACATCATTTCTTCTGATAGGTTGTGTGTAACCAGCTTCAGCCATTAATAACGCATGTTTCTTAGCTTCAGCAATCTGACGATCTTTGTTTACTACGATAACATCTTTTCCATGTTGAAGAAGTCCGGTATCAAAAGCTTCGTAACCTGAAGTAGAAACTTTAGCCATAGCAATCGTTAAGAAATACTCTTGAAGAACGTTCAATTCCACATCGTTTTTGCGGAATAAATCTGAAGCTCTCAAAGCCATTTCTTTAGATCCACCACCACCAGGAAGTACACCAACACCAAATTCAACTAATCCCATGTATGTTTCTGCAGCAGCAACCACTTTATCAGCATGTAAGCTCATTTCGCATCCACCACCAAAAGTCATTCCGTGAGGAGCTACTACAACCGGAATAGAAGAGTAGCGAACGCGCATCATTGTGTCCTGAAACATTTTGATTGCCATGTTCAATTCATCATATTCCTGCTCAACTGCCATCATGAAAATCATTCCGATATTAGCCCCAACAGAGAAATTCGCTGCCTGGTTACCAATAACTAAACCTTGATATTCTTTTTCAGATAAGTCGATTGCTTTATTGATAGCCTGAAGTACATCGCCACCAATGGTATTCATTTTAGATTGGAATTCTAAGTTCAAAATTCCATCTCCTAAATCCTGAATGATTGCACCACTATTGCTCCAAACTTTTTTGCTTTCGCGAATATTGTTCAGAATAATGAATGAATCTTGTCCAGGAACTTTTACCTGAGATTTTGTTGGGATATTATAGAAATAAGAAGCACCTTCTTTTACAGTGTAAAAACTGTCACTTCCGGAAGCCAACATTTCAGTAACCCATGCAGCAGGCTCTAAACCTTCTGCTTTCATGATTTCGATTCCGTTTGCAACACCAATCGCATCCCAAATTTCGAATGGACCGTTTTCCCATCCAAAACCGGCTTTCATCGCATCATCAATTTTGTATAATTCGTCAGAGATTTCAGGAATTCTGTTGGACACATAAGCAAACATTCCAGAGAAACTCTTACGGTAGAATTCACCCGCTTTGTCTTTTCCTTTTACTAAAACTTTAAAACGATCAATTGGTTTATCGATAGTTTTTGTCAATTCAAGCGTAGCAAAACTTGCTTTTTTAGCAGCACGGTATTCTAATGTATCCAAGTCTAAAGACAAGATATCTTTATCTACTTTTTTATAAAACCCTTGTCCGGTTTTGCTTCCTAACCATTTATTTTCCATCATTTTATTGACGAAATCAGGAAGTTTAAACAATTCGTGTTGTTCGTCTGTTGGGCAGTTTTCATAAATACCGTTGGCAACGTGTACCAAAGTATCCAAACCAACAACGTCAACAGTACGGAAAGTAGCCGATTTTGGACGACCAATTACCGGACCAGTCAATTTATCAACTTCTTCAATCGTTAATCCCATTTCTTTAACCAGGTGGAACAAACTCTGAATTCCGTAAATACCAATTCTGTTTCCAATAAACGCCGGAGTATCTTTAGCAACAACCGAAGTTTTTCCTAAGAATTTAGATCCGTATTCGTTTAAAAAATCCAATACTTCAGTCGAAGTTTTTGGACCAGGAATAATTTCAAATAATTTTAAGTAACGCGCAGGGTTAAAAAAGTGGGTTCCACAAAAGTGTTGTTGAAAATCTTCGCTTCTTCCTTCGCTCATAAAATGAATAGGAATACCAGAAGTGTTTGATGTAACCAAAGTTCCCGGTTTACGGAATTTTTCGATTTGTTCAAAAACCAGTTTTTTGATATCCAAACGTTCAACCACAACCTCAATAATCCAGTCAACATTGGCAATTTTTGCCATATCATCAGTAGTATTTCCAGTCGTGATTCGGCTGGCAAATTTTTGACTGTAAATAGGAGACGGTTTCGATTTTAATGAATTCGCTAAATGTTCGTTTACCACACGGTTGCGAACTGCTTTACTTTCAAGTGTTAATCCTTTTTTAGCTTCAGCTTCTGTCAACTCACGTGGTACGATGTCAAGCAGTAAAACTTCAACACCAATGTTGGCAAAATGACAAGCTATTCCTGAACCCATAATTCCGGATCCAATTACAGCAACTTTTTTAATTGTGCGTTTCATAGTTAATATTTTATTTTTTATTTTGAATTGAAATAAGCCGTCTCCATTTACGAATGCTGCTTATTCCTTTTCTTTGTTTTCTGTTTGATTAAATATATTTTTGTCCTGAATCAATTCGTTGATAATTTCAGAAACTTCGATAAAATGTTTCAGCTTTTCGTCCGAAACATGTTTTCTTACCGTTTCATTAAATTTCAGAACTGTATTTTTAGATAAATCTCTTTTTTCTTTTCCAAATTCCGTCAGATATATCAGAACACCACGGCCATCAGTTGGGTTTTTCTTTCTCACAATTAAACCTTTGTCTTCCATAGATTTTAATGTTCTAGTGAGGCTCGTAGCTTCCATTCCCATTCTTGGCCCTAAAGCGGTTGACGGAGTTCCATCTTCTTTGTCAATACTTAAAAGTGCAAATCCTGTTGCCATTGTGGCGTCATATTTAGCAGCTTCTTCGTTGTACATTCTTGATACAGCTTGCCAGGTGGCTCTTAAAATATAATCTATTGTTTTGTCTTTCATATGTAACTATATCGATTTCAAATATAATCAAAAAATACTATGCATGCATATAATTTTTTGATAAATTTTTAGTTATTAAAAAAATCCTCTGAAATAGAGTGGTTTGGGTTAGTTTTTGAATTGAAATATACTATTCTTTTTTGAGATTTATAGAAAATTAAGATTCAAAAAAAGGATAATACACCTTAAGTACGTCTTTAATTATTCTTTATGTAAAAAAATAAGAGTTTAAATGCGAATAAATTTTACTCATCATAACGTGTTAATGCCTTTTGAAGTATTTTTTTCATACGATTTCGAAGGTTTTCCGGACGGAGAATTTCGATTCCGTCGCCGAAGCCCAATAAAAGGCGTTCCATTTCATAATTAGGAGAAATAAACAAATGCACAATAATACTTTTATCCTCATTTTCCTGAATCAGTCTCTGGCTTTGGTGCAAAGGTTTTGTTACTATATAAGGTGCATTTTCAGGATTTATCCAAAGTTCAATGCGTCGCGGCTGCAATCCCGAATTCACCGTGACACCAATTATATTCTTATAAAAAGATTCCGCATCAAAATCTTCTTCTAAATACGGAATATTAAAATCGTAATCAATCGCAATAATTCTGTCCAAAGCCAAGTTGCTCACAGGCGCTGACGCTTTTCTCTTCCCGATCAAAAACCATCGGTTATTAAATTCCTTCAATATGAAAGGATGGAAATGGAATTTGGTTTCCTCTCTCGATTTAAAAGATTTATACGTAATCACCAGCGGAACCTTTTTGATAATCGCCTGATATATTTCATCAAGATAATGAAGTCCCTTTAAATTGTCATTTTTGTCCAGATAAATAACCGGTTTGGTATGGGATTTTTCGGCGTAGATTTTATCCTCTAAACGCTGTAAAATATCTGATACATCGCTAAATAGAGAAAAATCCTTAAACTGTTTCAGCATCGAAACCGTTTCGGTCAAAACATTCATATCCGTTTCCGTCAGCGGAATATCCGTTATCGAAAATTCTTCGTCTTCATATTTATAATACTTTTTATCATAAACAACAATTGGAGCATTATAACCCAGTTTTTCACTTCGCATCAACTGAATATCCATTTGAATTGTTCGCTTGCTAATCGGATTTTCACGGCCTTCATATTCAAACAAAGCTTCAGAACAAGCTTCAATCAAATCTTCCAAAGTCCATTGCCTGTATTTGTTTTGCAGGCATTTGTCTATTGTTTTGTACCGAATTAAGGCGTTTTTGTTTTGTGACATATTTTTGGGTTTATTTCGCGCAAAGACGCAAAGACGCAAAGTTTTGTTTCACGCAGATTTTGCAGATTTAAGCAGATTTTTTTTGAATCATTTTAATCCTTTAATCTGTGGCTATAAAAAACTTTGCGTCTTTGCGTCTTTGCGCGATTATTTTTTACTTTCTAAAATATTTATCTCTTTTTGAATATTCTCCCTTGCCTTCGCTTCATACAATTTTCTGAATGCATCCGTTTGAAAAATAAATTCATTCTCCAGAAAATGTTTCAACGCTTTTGCTCTTCCAGATTTATAAAGAAAAGTTTAATTAATACTTTAAATAGAACTTTGCGACTCTGCGTCTTTGCGCGATTATTTTTTACTTTCTAAAATATTTATCTCTTTTTCAATATTCTCCCTTGCCTTCGCTTCATACAATTTTCTGAATGCATCCGTTTGAAAAATAAATTCATTCTCCAGAAAATGTTTCAACGCTTTTGCTCTTCCAGGTTTATAAAGAAAATCAGGATAAATGCGGTATTCCTTTCTAATCTGTTCAAAATAAATTTTATAATCGTCCCAATCTCGGGCGAGAACTTTTAAATCAAAATCGATTAGCCAGTTAATATCTTCAATTTCATTATGTTGATGCAATTGCGTCTCACAAATCGCATTAAAAACTAATTCCGAATTCAAAGTAGTTTCCTTCGGAAGAATCTTAACCGCATATTCGGCACTTTTCAGTTCGTTGTCTTTTTTACTGCTTATATAAATGTAGTCGTGATAAAAAATCGAATACAAAACTTCATTTGGAAATTGAAGCTGATCAAAATAGGTTTCATAACAGGCAATCATATATTGTATATGTGTCAGATTATGATAATATCTTGATTTTTTGGAATAGGCTTTTTCTAAATCAAGCCAATTTTGCTGAATCTCGTTTTCTCCGAAGCCAATATTTGAGAGTAATTCGGTATATTTATCTTTAAGATTCATGTAGTTTTTTCTCAAAAATAATGATTGTTATTTAATGCGCAAAATAATTGCGTAGTAAAGTAAAATCTTTGTAGCATCAAAAAAGTTGAAATATGAAAAGTAAAAATTCAAACATTATATCAAAACAAAAAAAGATATTTCTAAAAGATGAACCAGCGTATTGCGAGCAAAATCCTGATTTGCCAAAAGCCATAATCTGTGATCTCGACGGAACATTAGCCTTAATGAATGGAAGAAATCCTTTTAATGCCAGCAAATGCGACAATGATTTATTACATCATCCGGTGGCGAATCTTTTAAAGAATTATAAAACATTAGGTTATAAGATACTGCTGGTTTCCGGAAGAGAGAATGTCTACAAAGAACCCACATTGCTTTTCCTCGAAAAGCATGAAATTACATTCGATGAATTGCTAATGCGAAAAGCCAAAGACAACCGAAAAGATTCAATCATAAAAACAGAAATATACAGTGATTTTATAAAAGGGAAATATTTTGTAGAATTTGTTCTTGATGACAGAAATCAAGTGGTTGATACCTGGCGAAAGGATTTAAAATTGCCTTGTTTTCAGGTTTATTATGGAGATTTCTAAAGAGGTTTAAGGGTTCAGTCCCTAAGCTTCGTGAGCAAAGGCGCAAAGATTTGTCATCATTTATGTCATTTCGACAAGGAAGACTCGGACAAAAGCGACTGGCGTAGCAAATCCCCGCGATAAGCTCGACAAAGGTTTGCACTTATTAATTAGTAGTTTTAGACGATCCTTTTGATATTCTCAACGGAGATATCAATGTCGATTAAACCTATTGATCGATTTAAATACCGATTGTGTTTGGATTTTTTGGTTTGAAAGTTGAACTGTTTTTGATTGGTTCATATTAGGAACTAAATCTATAATCAATTTTATCTATAGCCTTTAAATCAGGTACTTTTACTGGGTTTAAAGGCTTTCTGTTTATTTATATTTGACCACAGACCAATAAAAAATTATGTTGAGTATGGAAAGCCGTAAAATTTTATGTAAAATTTCACTCATCTTCGACAAAAGATGGGAATTTAGATTTGTTTAATTAATTATATAGAAAAAATAAAAAAATTATGAGTTTTAAACTATTGGCAATAAGACCGCTTGAAGGATGTAATGAAAAGTTGTTGAAAAACTTAATGGAAAATCAAATTTATCAATTTTATAATGACTATGAGTTTGTTGATGGAGTAGGTAAAAGAATGAAAGACTATCCCGAATCAAAATCTGTAAAACTAGGGAATAAAAAAAGAACAAATGTTCCGGAAAATTTGTATGGAAAAAACATAAATGTCTCTGCAATAGTTGGGAAAAATGGTAGTGGAAAAAGTGCATTGATCGAATTGCTTATTGCAACTATTGCTAAAGTTTGTATGATTGTGGATAAGGATTTTATCAATCCTGAAGAATTGTATTATAAGGATGAGAATAATACTAATAGATTTGAAAATGACATAAAAAGGTTTAATAATAGTTTTAAAAATGATCTAAATAATTTAAGAGCTGAAATTTATTATCAACATAAAACAGAAGTAGCAGGAATAAATAATTCTGGAAAAGTTAAAACATATAATAGTGGGAATATTTTAAAAATTAGATGTATTCAACTAATTGATGGAGAAATTTTTATTTATGATCAAATTAATGAATCTGTTGGCTTTTTTTCATTAAATGATTTAGATGATTTAAACCCACATAATCAACCAATAAGTCAGGAGCTTTTTTATTTTCTAAAAGATCTCTTTTATACAATGGCTATCAATTATTCTCATTATGGATTTAATACTGATGAAATTGGGGAATGGGTAAAAGGAATTTTCCATAAGAATGATGGTTATCAATTACCAGTTGTAATAAACCCATATAGACATAAAGGAAATATTGATGTTAATATTGAAAAAGAACTTGTTAAATCGCGTTTTCTTGTAAATATTTTGCAAGAAGAGAAATTACGTAATATACAGATAAATAAAGTTATTACGCACATCACTATCGAATTAGATTATTCTAAATTTTTGTGGGATATGCGCAGTTATGGTGATAAAAGAATAAATAATACAAAAGAAGAAAAAGATGTAATACTTAGATTGATTTTTGAACGATTTTATTTTGAGGAAGATGCAAATAAAAATAAAGAGAATTATTTTTTTTGGTTCGCGTTTGATTATCTGTTAATAAAATTAAAAAAAATTAGTAATTATCAAATTTATAATCAGTATCGTAGCTGTTTTGAAGAAGGCGTAATTGAATTTCAAGGGGAAAAAATACAGCAGTTTAAGATTATACCTAATGAGTTATTTGTAAATTACTTAGATTCGTTATTATCAAATTTCAGCCATATTACACATAAATTAAAGCAAACACTATTTTTTTTGCAATATTGTTATATAGATAAAAATGATATTTTAAATAATGATGAAAAGAAAATTATTGATATTAATGAGCTCTATAATTGGATTAATTCATCATATAAAAAATCATTAAATCGAGCGATTGAAAAATTTGATAAAACAGAAGATGAAGTTTTTAAAAAGAAATTAGTTGAAGATTTACATATTGGTAAATTTAGCCTACAACATTCATTGCCATCCATTTTTAAAATAGAATTTTATTTTCAAAATGAAATTACAACCAATAATTTTTCAAATTGTAGTTCAGGTGAAAAGCAAAAGATTTTCAGTATACATTCTGTTATATATCATCTAAGAAATCTCATATCGGTTACAGAAAATAATGTAGTGGGATTAAAAAGCACTATCCAGAAATTACTTACTTATCAAAACATTAATATAGTGTTTGATGAGATTGAATTATATGCACACCCTGACTTTCAAAGAATTTTTGTACATGATTTGTTATATTCATTAAAAACCTTAAATCTTAATGGTTATTTTTTAAATATTATTTTTATTACGCATTCTCCATTTATATTATCTGATATTCCAAAAGAAAATATATTATTTTTAGAAATAGATGAAGAAACGAGAAAATCAAAACCCGGTATCTACGAAGGAGATAATACTTTTGGAGCTAATATTCATGAAATGCTTACAAATGGCTTTTTTATGGAATCTACTAAGGGTGCATTTGCTATATCAAAGATTAATGATTTTTTGGAATATTATAAAACAGCGATTACGTTAACAAAAGAAACGGAAGATTATAAAAGTAGCAAGAAAGTTTTTGAAAAAGAAAACGCACCATTTTTTAAGAGTTTAATTTCTTTAGTAGGTGAAGACTTTGTTAGGAAGATACTAGAAAATCATTTACAAGAGCTATATAATCATTTTGAAATTTTATTTGAGAAAGAATTATCAGTAATTGAACTTGAGGCTAAGAAAGCTTTTTTAGAAAATGAACTTGACGTAATTAAGAAAAAAATCGAAAATGAGAAGAGTTAAATATCCATATAATACTACTACACAAAAAGAAGAGTTCAAAGATGATTATTATACTCTTTTAAAAAATAAGATTGATATAGTAAAAATTGATACTATTTTAAAAAAAGTTGATAATGACTTTACATTAAAGAGATTATTAACAGATGATTTTTCAGAACTATTAACCATTAGTAAAAAAATAAAAAATTCTAAATATGAAAAAAGCATAAAATCTTTTTTTATTAAAAACAGTGACTACTTGTATGATAGTTGCCAATTAAAAATATCTTCATTTTTAATGGATAAAAATATAGAATTAAATACATGTCATTATTGTAATATTGATTTTATAAATATAACTGAAGAGCATTATCAATTTAATTCCATAAAAGATTTTGTTCTTTATGCTCCATATGATGTATTGATGCTAGTAAAAGAAATTAAAAAGGATACCGCCAAAAGAATAATAAAATATAGAAATCATTCCCATATGGTCAAATGGGGTGATCTACTAAGTAATTCTATTTATGATAAATTGTATCAAATGTATAAGACAAGAAAAAACAGTTCTAAAGGTCTGGATTTAAGAAATATCATTATTAAAAGAAATCATTTTACGCTAGATCACGTTTTGCCTAAAAGTGAATATAACTTTCTTTCATTGAGTATATTTAATTTAGTTCCATCTTGTAATTCTTGTAATTCAAAATTTAAACATCAAAAAGAGTTTACCGTAAACAACGAATTAGCCAAAATTTGTCCTTCATCAGATAATTTTGAATGGGATGATTTAATGAATTTTAAATTAAAATTTGACATAAATGATCCAGATTTTGAAAGAAAAATTAGTGAAATTAAAGAGGTTAAAGACGTAGAAATTAAGATTGATAATAAAAATTCTTTGTTAGGTGTTGACGAATTTATAGAAATATTTAAGTTGAAATCTAGATATGAGTTTCATAAAAATATTTCTTTTGAAATGATTGAAAATAGAAAGTTATATTCAGATTCAAATATAAAGGAGATTTCTGATTTGTTTTTAGAAAAAGGAATAATTAAAAGTGTGGATTCTTTAAAAAAAGATATTTTTGGAAAGGAGCTATTTGAAGAAAATAATGCTCCTTTTGAAAAATACAAAAGAGATATTGCAAAACAATTGGGATTAATCAAAAAGGCCTTATAAAATTATAAAATTATAAAATTATAAAATTTTACTCTCTAGTTTTTTGGATTGAAAGTAAATGATTTCAAAAAAAAGCGCAAACTTTTTAAAAAGGTTGCGCTTTCTCAATTATATAAAAGAAGAAGAATATTATTTCCCTATCAACAATTTCTCTATACTCAACCTTTTCTCTTCCAGCCAAAACCAAAGGCTCATAAATCCCCATAACTTTATCAACAGGATTGATGCTACAATTATACATTGGTAGCATTAATTTTAAATCTTTATATTTGAATTATAAACTTTATCAGATGAACTACAAAATATCATTTAAAGAAAGAGCAAAAATAGCTATGGAGCAATTAGCCAAGCAAGGTCCCGTTACTTTAGAACAAGCCAGAGCGCAAGCAAAATGGCTTAGCGAATCAAGCAAATCAAAAGAAAAGAAACAACGCAAGTAATTCATTATGAAACTTCAATTTTACAAGAAAAACAAATAAAGAATAGGAAATACCTCTATTAAAAAAAATAAAGAGCAATTGCATAAATACAAATAATTGATTTTTTATTATTACACCAAAACGCCTTGAATATCAAGGCGTTTTTTTATGTCCACAATTTTTAAAAACTATTTCAATCACTACGCAGAATAACTGCGCACTACAATTTGAATATTTGCTCAAGAAATAAAACAAGTTCTTTTATAAACTGAAATTCATCAAAGGAAACTTTGATTTACAATATCAAACTAGTCCTGTTGCGTGTTTCTGTATAGCACCATTGTAGGGAACTTTTCGCGAAAGCGAATTATGTTTTTCTATGCAACTTGATTTGGAGGTTTTAGGTTGTTTTTCCAAAAAACGATCACCAATCTATATGTTGTGGGTTCGAATCCCATTCGCAGTAATGCGATAACTCAATCGGGTAGAGTAATAGAAAATCGCAGGTTCGAATCCTGCACCGAATTTTGGTTTCGGTTTGACAGCGGCGGTCACAGACTCAAAATCTGTACTCCAGAGAACATCACTCTTAAAAAGATGACCAGGAAAAAACTGATTTGTCTTTGTCAGTGAAACCAGATTGCAAAATCTGAATTTCACACTCACGATAAAACCAGTGCGAACAGAAATGTATTTTGAAATACGCTTTTTCTTTTCGATTTGATTGTTTTCGTGATTTTCAGAATCGCTTTTTCAAAATAGAATCCAAAACAATTAGCGTAAACAAAAAAACAAACTATTCGTCCGTTTTTCTCGGAGGAGGAAGGCAATGAGGTTTTTTATTTAAGAAAGAGAATAGAGAATAGAGAATAGAGAATAGAATATAGAGAATAGAGGATAGAGGCAAGAGACAAGAGGCAAGAGAATAGAGAATAGAATATAGAGTATAGATTTATGCGGTTTCAAAACTTGAAACTTGAAACTTGAAACTTGAAACTTGAAACTTGAAACAAAACAAACTAAAAAACAAAACCATGATTAAGAAAATTAAAATCGAGGCTTACCAAGTAGGATTGGTATTCGAAAACAGAAAATTAATAAACGTATTGGAAGAGGGATTGCATTGGATTTTTGGAAACAAAAATGTAATGATCTACAATATGAATGCTTCATTCGATGCGCCATTTGAGTTGAATATTTTGTTGCAAAATGAAGTATTGGCTGGAATGTTAGAAATCGTTGAGGTTGCCGACAACGAGATTGTTTTGCAATTCGTAAACGGAAACTTTAAAGGGGTTTTACAGGCGGGACGATATGCTTTCTGGAAGGGTATTATAAAAAATGAATTCATAAAAGCAGATATTTCTAAAATTGAAATTACGGAGAATATTCCTGTAAACTTATTGGAGCATAATAACTTGAAATATTTTGTTAGAAAATTCATTGTATCAAGCAATGACAAAGCTTTGTTGTTTGTCAATGGAACTTTCGTAAAAGAATTGAAAGCCGGAACGCACTACTTTTGGAATAACGCCATTACGATCGAAGTTAAAACCGTTGATGCGAGACAACAGCAAGTAGAGATTTCGGGTCAGGAATTGTTGACGAAAGATAAAGCGGGATTGAGAATCAATTTCTTTGTGAGATACCAGGTTATTGATATCATGAAAGCATTGGTCGAGAATAAAGATTTCGAAAAACAATTGTACGTTGCCATGCAATTGGCTTTAAGAGCTTTTGTAGGTGGCTTGACTTTGGATGAATTATTGGCAAAAAAAGATTCTATTGCTGAGGCTATTTTGGCTGAGGTGACTGCAAAAATCAGCGCATTGGGTTTGGTCATTTCTGATGCCGGAATTCGAGATGTGATCTTGCCTGGAGATATGAAAGAAATCATGAATCAGGTTTTGGTTGCCGAGAAAAAAGCGCAGGCCAACAGCATCATGCGAAGAGAAGAAACGGCTTCGACAAGAAGTTTGTTGAATACGGCAAAATTGATGGAAGAAAACGAAATGTTATGGAAATTGAAAGAGATGGAATATGTTGAAAAGATCGCGGATAAAATTGGAGAAATCACAATTTCAGGAGGCGGCAATGTTATTGGTCAATTGAAAGAAATTTTCGTGAAATAAAAAAGGCTGTCTAAATTTTAGACAGCCTTTCCCTTGGTTTATATTATTCTGATTTATTTAATTTTGACCGTAAATTTTAGCATAAAGATCTTTGTAGATTTCTTTGATGATTTTACGCTTTAATTTTAACGTAGGAGTCAGTTGTCCGCCATCGATAGACCAAACATCCGGCGTTAACTCAAAACGTTTGATTTGTTCCCAGTGTCCGAATTTTTTATTGATTTCCTCAATTTCACTGTCAATTCGTTTTTTAACTTGTTCGTTTTCAGTGATTTCTTTGTTTGTACTTCCTAAAGTTACTTTGTGAAGTTTTGCCCATTCTTTTACGAATTCAAAGTTTGGCTGTACAAAAGCGGCAGGCATTTTTTCGCCTTCACCCACTACCATGATTTGCTCAATAAAACGTGATTGTTTCATGGCGTTTTCAATAAGCTGGGGTGCAATGTATTTACCACCAGAAGTTTTGAACATTTCTTTTTTACGATCGGTAATTTTCAGGAAACCTTCGCTGTCAATTTCTCCGATATCTCCGGTATGAAAATAACCGTCAATGATAGTTTCGTCTGTTTTTTCCTTATCTTTAAAATAACCCAACATTACGTTTGGACCTTTTAATAAAATTTCACCGTCCTGGGCGATTTTTACTTCAAGATTACGAATTGGTTTTCCAACAGTTCCAATCTTAAAACCTTTGTTTCTTTGATCGTTTACGGCAATTACCGGTGAAGTTTCAGATAAGCCATAACCTTCCATAACCGGAATTTCTGCAGCAGCAAAAACTCGTGTTAAACGTGGCTGTAAAGCAGCACTTCCGGAAACCATTAAATCTAATTTTCCGCCCAAACCTTCTTTCCATTTGCTGAAAATAAGTTTACGGGCAATTTTTAACTG
>Ga0247806_10000144_pt1 | contig 46370 bp, 46 predicted proteins | sample UWRJL059202B1_FD_179935 | JGI IMG/M metagenome (GOLD analysis project Ga0247806, IMG submission 179935) | Plant litter microbial communities from Arlington Agricultural Research Station in Wisconsin, United States - UWRJ-L059-202B-1 | ecosystem: Environmental > Terrestrial > Plant litter >... | reverse complement strand
GCACCAAGATGGTCTGGAAATTCTGAAATAAGTTATTATCCAGACTGGCTTCCTAATTTAAGAACTTCTGTCGAGTGGCAATTGGTTGGAAGCTATTATCAGGATCAGATTAATACCATGAAATATAGCGGATATAATTTATTCAACGCCAGAATTGGTTACCAATGGAAAGTAATAGAAGTTTATGGAAACGTATTAAACTTAACTAATAAATTGTATGCTTATAATGTTTCACGAGCCAATACCCCAAATGCTCAGCCAACATACACAGCAGCTGCGCCAAGAACTTTTGTATTTGGAATCCAGTACAATTTTTCATTAAAAAAATAATATTTAGCCATAGATTTTATATAAAAACCATTTTAAATCTGTTGTTCAAAAGAACATTAGACAAAATCATAAGAATACAGACATGAGCAAAGAAATAAAAGAGAAAAAGTCTAAAAAGAAAGATTCCAAGCTTGTCAAGAAGATCAAGCAACGTATGTACAAATGGCATTGCACAATTGGCTTGATTACTATTATTCCGGTAATTTTCTGGACATTATCAGGTTTAATGCATCCGTTTATGGCGCATTTTTTTAAACCGGCAATTGCACATGACAAACTGGAAGTGGAAATTACTGATAAAAATCAATTGAAATTTTCGATTCAGGAAGTTTTAGAGAAAAATGAAATCAGTCAGTTCAAAAATTTCAGAATTGTTACCTTCAATAATAAAACGTACTATCAGCTTAAAACTATAATTGGCGAATTATGGTATTTTGATGCTTCAAATGCAAAAAAACTGGAAAACGGAGATCAGAAATATGCAGAATGGCTTTCAAGATATTTTTTAGATGATCAGAAAAGTACCGTAAAAAATAGCGAAGTTGTAACCGAATTCACTTCACAATACAAATACGTAAACCGATATTTACCGGTTTACAAACTTACTTTTGATCGTCCTGATACTATGGAAGTTTACGTAGAAACATCTTCAGGAAAACTAGCGACTTATAATCCAACCTCCAGACAATGGTTTATTTGGTTTTTTGACACTTTTCATAATTGGTCGTTTATTGATGCTATTACAAATAACAGCATCCGAATTATTACCATGATTTTCCTTTTATCGATAATTGGATTTTCTGCCCTGAGCGGAATCTTAATTTATGGCTTATTGTGGAAACAATTCAAAAAAACAGATAGTTTGATTCCTAAAAAGGGGCTAAGAAAATACCATCGCCAAATCGGGATTTGGGTTTCGCTTTTTACTTTGACGTTTGCTTTTAGTGGTGCTTATCACGCTACAACAAAATGGACTCCGTACACTTTATCGCAAATGGTTTATGAGCCTACTTTTAAAACCAGCGAAATTCCAGTGGCGAATAATGCCTTAAATTTAGATTGGAATCGTTTTCAAAACATAAATATCATCACATTAAATGACACTACTTATTTTCGTTGCCAGTTATTAGAGAAAACAAAATTTAAAAAGCCAAAAGAAGATTCAAATTCAAAATGGGGCAAAAAAGAAGATAAAAAATCTGAAGTAGTTTACATTAATGCCACAACAAATAAAGATGTCCCAAATATTGACTTAGAATACGCCGAATTTCTGGCTTATTATTTTACAGATGGAGCCCCAAAAGCAGCTTGTTGTGAAATGGTAGAAAGTTCAGACGAACCTGAAACTTCATTAGAAAATGCAAAATTATTAGAATCTAAAGTTTTAACTGATTTTGAAAACAGAGAATATGGTTTTGTTAACAAGAGATTACCCGTTATAAAATTGGCTTATGACACTCCGCAAAAAACAACTTATTTTATTGAAACTTCAACTTCAAGATTAGCGGCGATAGTTAAAAGTTCAGACATGGTTGAAGGCTATTCATTTGCCATACTTCACAAATTTTTATTTATGGATTGGGCAGGAAAAAATATTCGTGATTTATCAATGGTCCTGGCCGCTTTGGCTATTTTAATTGTCAGCGTTTTAGGATTTATTTTATTTTTGAAAAAATAAAAAAAAGTGCTGAGATTCTAAGTTGCTAAGGTTCTAAGTTTTTTTTCTTAGAAACTTAGTGACTTAGCCTCTTAGAAACTTATTTGGGATTTTCCTCGTAATAACGAGATTCAATTCTCTTAATATCTTTAATTGAATTTTTAGCCCACAATAAACGTTTTTCCAGAATTTCATCTTCGGTCAATTGCCAGTCGATATCTGAATTTTGTAATCTGTTGGTCAAATTTTGAATTATAATTGCTGCCGAAACCGAAATATTCAAACTCTCGGTAAAACCTACCATTGGAATTTTAAGAAAACCATCTGCTTTTTCGAGAATTTCTTCGGACAAACCATCTCTTTCTGTTCCGAAAAATAAAGCGCTTGGTTTTGTAATATCAAAATCCTCCAGCAGGCAATCATTTTCGTGTGGCGTTGTCGCAATGATTTGATAGCCTTTGTCTTTTAAAGTCGAAATACAATTGGTAACCGAATCAAACTGGTTAATGTCAACCCATTTTTGGGCACCCATGGCAATTTCCTTATCGATTTTTTTTCCATAACGCTGCTCGATTACATTTAGTTCCTGAATTCCGAAAACTTCACAACTGCGCATAACGGCACTTGTATTGTGCATTTGAAAAACATCTTCAACCACAATTGTAAAATGTTTCGTTCTGTTTCCAAGTACTTTAAGGAATTTTTCTTTGCGATTATCTGTTAGTATATTTTCAAGAAAAGCGAGGTAATCTAAGTCAATCATTTCAATCTTATTTATCGCAAAAATACAGTATAAAAGAAAATGTGTATTACTTTATTTTGATTTTATTAAAAAAGAGCATTCAAAACATCCTCTACAAGAGCCTCACCAGGGCTTTTCTTATCCTGTTCCGGATAAATTGGCTCTGGTTTAATCGTACTCATTTCTCTTTTGAGCAACAAATTAGTGTTTTTAAAAGAGTAATATTTTTGCGATTCTATTTTAGTTGGATTAAATCCGGGCTTAGGATTGTAGATAGAAAAAGTAATGGGTGAGTTTAAATATTTTTGATAATCTACGAAATAATTATCCTTCTTTGAAAATTCAAATTTTGATATAGCACTATCATTAATAAAGGAATTACCTCCATTAAATTTTGATTGTGCAAATAAACCTGTAACCGAAAAAAAGACGAGCAATAAAAACAACTTATTCATGGGATAAAAATAATATAAAGGGACTAAATTATCTTATGATTCGATAAAACTATTGTTCAGTTTTTCATGCAAAAGAGTTACTTGTGTAAAATCAACTTGCAATGATTCCTCTTCAAACGAATCACCTTTAAAAACGTTGCTTTCATTTTTAGAATGTTTTTCTAAACGACCATACATTTTATCAAGTTCATTATCAACATAATAAATATTAATAAAAGATATAAATTTTTGTACGACGTTTTTCATTCCTTCATTATAATTCAGTTTTATAATATTGTTATCTGTTTTGTAAAATTCAAGAAATCCCTGAAAATATTTCTCTAAAACCAAAGCTCTGTATTGATGGAAACTGATTTCATTAATTTCTTCAGCAGAAATTCCGAAAATAGTAAATGGCAATAAATTTGGAACCATGTGCATTCCCGTCAGTTTTTGATGTGATTTTAAAACTTCAACCGGATTTCTGTAAAGCAATGCAAAAGGGATATTGGAAAAAACTGATCTTAGAAAATCGGCATTAAAGATGTGCCACGCATCTAGTTTTATAATTAAATGCCGTTGATTCGAAAATCTTTTTTGCCCTAAAAATGCAATTACAGCTTTTAAAAGAGCGGCTTTTTGATTCAAAGCCAAATTATTATTTCTGAGGATCTCATCAATAATTGGCGCTTCTGAAATCATAATATTTTCTGACGAAGTAGCTAAAGACTGACTCAACATTGTTGAACCGCAGCGTGATACATGAAAAATTAGAGATTTCAATTCTACATAAAATAAATCTTTCGCCCAGTCAATAAGATTTTCCGCAGTTGTCATTACTTTAAACGGTTTTGAATTATAAGAATGACTTTTGCATTTTGAAATTGTTTCATCAAAAAAAGGTTCTGCAAATTTTAGATCCGACAGATAAATCCATTCAAAATAAACTTGGCTGTTTTTTTCAATTAGCTTATACGGAATCCAATTTGAAAGTTCATGATTTAAATTTTCCATTTATATATTATTCTGCTAATAAATCAGCAATAATTTTATTGTTTATTTCTGATGGATTTCGGGAAAGTTCCTCAATAATCTGCTGTTTCATTTCAACCGAATACTGCATTTTTTCTGGAGAAGGATTAACATCAAAACCCATTTCTGCAAATAATTTATCAGACCATTTGTTTCTAATACAATCAATCGTAAAATGAATGCGCGGTTGGGCACTTTTATTTTCTACACTATGCGGAAGTTGAAAATTGGCATACCAGCATTCTCCCATTTTCATAGGAACCACTTTTTTATCCACATAAAAAAATACTTCAGAATTTGTTAGTATCGGAATATGAATTCTAAAAAAACCATCTTCATAAGAAGTATCATTGTCTACATGTTCTTTTATTTCGCTTTCTGGTCCTAACCTCAGTAACCGAACGGCTTCTTTTTCGCATTGAAACCAATCCATGATTCCTTTAAAATAATGACACTGATCAAGGAGATTTGTGTTTTTATAATTCGAATTGGGAAAAGATGTAATATCGTTCACCAAACCTGATTGCGATCTTAAAGAAACACTCGTCCAATTGCCCTGATAGCGATTGGTATTAAAATGCGGTGTCCACAAATCATTTTCGCACAAAGCGAGTTCTTTTTGCAATTTATCTACAGAAAATGAAATCGGGAGTTTGATTGAGGAAGGATTCATACTTTATTGATTAAATTAGGCTAAGCCTGAAATATTTTCAATTATAAAATTATACAATTTATTAGTCGAGAAAGGAACCGTTTCAAAATCGGTTTTTAACACCAAATCGGCACTTGACGGAACTTCAAAAACATCACTTATTCCTGTAAAATGCTTTATTTTATTACTGTCATGATCTGGCAGCAAAGCTTTTTTGTACATTCCTTTTGGATCTCTTTTAATTAAATTATTTAGGGAACAATCCAAAAACACAGTCCGTACAAATTCATGATTTCGCAATTCATTTCGCAGGTTTTCATATGGATTAATTACTGACATTAAAACGATTGTATCATTTTGAATAAAATTCTTTCCTACATTAAAAAGGCGCCTGACATTTTCGCATCGGTCATCTTTAGAAAATCCTAAATCCTTACAAATCGTTTTTCTGTAGATATCGCCATCCACTACTTCGGCTTTATATCCATTTTCGATCAACAAGCCGCGAACATTTTGAGCCAATGTTGTTTTTCCTGATCCTGATAATCCTGTAAATTGTATTAAAAGCATTGCGAATTATCTTTTGTTTTTTTTACTTTAAAACTAAATAATTTGTAAGAATGAAACAATAAGTATAAATACCCCTTTTTGTTTGTTTAAATCATTATTTTTAACTTTTAATTGAATAAAATGAAAAAGAAACTTGTTGTTTTAACCGGCGCCGGAATTAGTGCCGAAAGCGGAATAAAAACTTTTCGTGACAGCGATGGCTTATGGGAAGGTCATGACGTAATGGAAGTTGCAACACCCGAAGGCTGGCATAAAAATCAGGAACTGGTATTGGATTTTTATAATAAAAGACGCCAGCAGCTTAAAGAAGTGCAGCCAAATTTAGGCCATCAAATTTTAGCAGAATTAGAACAGGATTTTGATGTCTTTATTATTACACAAAATGTTGATGATTTGCATGAGCGTGCCGGAAGTACTAAAGTTTTGCACCTTCATGGTGAATTGCTAAAAGTGCAAAGTACAAAAAATCGTACTTTAATTCTCGATTGGCCGGACGATTTATATACCGGAGATTTTGATGAAAACGGGCATCAGTTACGTCCGCATATTGTTTGGTTTGGCGAAGAAGTTCCTGCGCTTGAAGAAGCCATTGAAATTACTGAAAAGGCAGATTATTTTGCTGTAATTGGAACGTCATTACAAGTTTATCCGGCGGCAGGATTAATTTCTTACACCGATACTATAACACCGGTTTTTTATATTGATCCAAAGCCAATTTCGATTCCTAATATTCGAAATAAAGTTGAAGTTATTGCCAAAATTGCTTCTGAAGGAGTTGCCGAATTAAGAAAGCGATTAAAAGGTGAACATTAATTTCACGGAGTTACACTAATTTTATACTTCTAAAATGGAATATTTTCGTCTTTTTGATGCTGTTCACGGTATTACAAAAGCAGTTTTTCGTGACAATTAGCGAAATTTGTGTTTGATCTTTTGTCTGTTTAATCCGCAAATTCTGTTTATATTTGCACCTTTCGAACAAACAACATAACAATGACTACTTTAAACGAATTGAATGCTATATCGCCAATTGATGGAAGATATAGAAGCAAAACCCTTTCATTAGCACCCTTTTTTTCTGAAGAAGCTTTAATCAAATACCGTGTATTGGTTGAAATTGAATACTTTATTGCCTTGTGCGAAGTACCATTACCACAACTTTCTGGTGTTAACCCAAACTTATTTGACAGTTTAAGAGATATCTACAAAAAATTCTCTACTGAAGATGCACTTTGGATTAAAGAGACAGAAAAAGTAACCAATCATGATGTAAAAGCCGTTGAATATTTCATAAAAGATACTTTTGAAAAATTAGGCTTATCTCAATATAAAGAGTTCATTCACTTCGGATTAACATCTCAGGATATTAATAATACTGCTATTCCGCTTTCAACAAAAGAAGCGTTCGAGCAGGTTTATATGCCGTCATTAATCTCTTTAATTTCAAAATTAAAAGAATTAAGCAATGAATGGAAAGACATTCCAATGTTGGCACGCACGCATGGACAACCGGCCTCTCCTACTCGTTTGGGTAAAGAGTTTTTAGTTTTTGTTGAGCGTTTAGAAGAGCAAATGCGTCTACTGTTTAATATTCCGTTTGCAGCTAAATTTGGCGGTGCTACCGGAAATTACAACGCTCATAAAGTGGCTTACCCACAAATTGACTGGAAACAATTTGGTAGTAAATTTGTTGAAAATGAACTGGGTTTACACCATTCTTTCCCTACAACGCAAATTGAACATTACGATCATTTTGCTGCATTTTTTGATGCTTTAAAAAGAATCAATAATATTGTAATCGATTTGGACCGCGATATCTGGACGTATGTTTCGATGGATTATTTCAAACAAAAAATCAAAGCGGGAGAAATTGGATCATCGGCAATGCCACATAAAGTAAACCCAATTGATTTTGAAAACTCTGAAGGAAATTTAGGAATTGCAAATGCTATTTTTGAACATCTTTCAGCTAAATTGCCAATCTCAAGATTACAGCGTGATTTAACTGACAGTACTGTCTTACGTAACATTGGTGTTCCGATTGGGCATACTATTATTGCTTTTGAAGCTTCTCTGAAGGGTTTAAATAAATTACTATTAAACGAAGGTAAATTCGCTGAAGATTTAGAGAAAAACTGGGCAGTTGTTGCCGAAGCAATTCAGACAATTTTACGTCGGGAGGCATATCCAAATCCGTATGAAGCTTTGAAAGGTTTAACAAGAACTAATGAAGCGATTGACAAAAAAGCAATTCATAATTTTATTGCGACTTTAGAGGTTTCTGACGCCATTAAGGAAGAATTAATGCAGATAACACCTAGCAATTTCACAGGAATTTAAATAAAACCTAAAATATTTTACCAAAAAAAGCTATCTTTATCGAGATAGCTTTTTTTATTTGTATCTCAACCCTATCGGGAAGCTCGTCCAAGCCATTTCACTTGCTATCATTTTCATATTTAAGCAAATTAGCTAAATAAGAAGTCCTTTGTGAAAAACTACATTTTTGAGTAAAGCTTGAAATGAAAAACCTGGATTAGCTCCTGAAAAAAACACGACCGTATGATTGCCTTAAACGCCGCTGCAGAAACTACACATCATTTAAGACCTTTAATTAGTGATTTGGGATTGATCCTAATCACTGCAGGAATTGCTGTTTTACTTTTTAAAAAAATGAAGCAACCCTTAGTTCTGGGTTATTTAATTGCCGGATTTTTAGCCGGAAATCACTTTGATTTTTTCCCCTCTATAACCGAAATGAAAAGTGTGGAAGTGTGGGCAGAAATAGGAGTAATTATCCTTCTCTTTAGTTTGGGACTCGAATTTAGTTTTAAAAAACTGATGAAAGTGGGCGGGACCGCTTCAATTACAGCCATTACCCAAATAATAACTATGGTTACCATTGGTTATCTCGTTGGTCAGTGGATGGGCTGGTCTTCTATGGACAGTATTTTTCTTGGTGTAATAATATCAATTTCCTCAACAACAATTATTTTAAAAACCTTTGACGAACTGGGTGTTAAAGCACAAAAATTTGCAGGAATCGTTATTGGTTCGTTAATTGTTCAGGATATAGTAGCTATTTTAATGATGGTTTTGCTTTCTACAATTGCAGTAAGTCAGCAGTTTTCAGGAAGTGAATTGATGATGTCTGTTTTAAAATTAGTCTTCTTTTTGATTGCCTGGTTTGTGGGCGGAATCTTTTTTATACCTACAATCTTAAAAAAAACAAAGCACTTACTAACCGATGAAATGTTACTTATTATTTCACTTGCATTGTGTTTAATGATGGTAAGTTTTGCGGCTAATGTTGGATTTTCTCCTGCCTTAGGTGCTTTTATTATGGGATCTATTATTGCCGAAACTACACAGGCAGAACATATTGAGCACTTAATAAAACCTGTCAAAGATTTATTTGGGGCGATATTTTTTGTATCGGTTGGTATGTTAATCGATCCGAAAATGTTGTACACGCATGCGCTGCCTGTTGCTATTTTAACCTTTGTCGTTATAATTGGTCAGTCTGTCAGTTCTACAATTGGAGCTTTGCTTTCCGGACAACCGCTTAAACAGTCTGTACAAACCGGAATGAGTTTGTCACAAATTGGTGAATTCTCCTTTATTATAGCCACTCTTGGGATGACATTAAATGTCACAAGTTCGTTTTTATATCCAATTGTTGTTGCAGTTTCGGCAGTGACGACATTTACAACTCCATTTATGGTAAAATATGCGGTGCCTTTTTCTAATTTTCTGGAAAGTCAAATGCCGAAAAAATGGATTAAAAACATTAATCGATATAGCGTAAACGCTCAGGCTATAAAAGCCGTTAGTACGTGGCAAAAGGTACTGAATGCGTACATTTTGCAAATTGTAATACACACCATTATTATTGCCGCGGTCATTTTATTATCATCAAAATTTGTTGCTCCGCTGGTTGCTGATACAAGATTTGGCAATACTCTTGCAGCATCAATAACGTTGGTCGTAATTGCGCCTTTTTTATGGGCGCTTTCATTGCGACGCGTTGCAGTAGAAGAAGTTGAATTATTATGGGAAGAACGTAAATATCGTGGCGCCTTATTGATGTTAATTTTAATAAGAATGAGTCTAGGATTATTCTTTATAGGCTTTTTGTTAAATATTTTCTTCTCTCCTTTGGTTGCGTTTGTGGCCTTGATCATTGCTATTGTTGCCTACCAAATTTTCCCTAAAAAATTAAACGAGCAATATCATAGAATTGAAAATCACTTTTTAAAGAATTTAAACGATCGAGAAAACAAAAAAATAGACAGACGTTATGCAAATTTAATGCCCTGGGATGGTCACATGTCCTTTTTTGATATTGGAAGAGAATCTAACCTTGCCGGAAAAACATTGCAGGAATTGCGCATTCGTGAAGAAATGGGGATCAATATTGCTTATATAAAAAGAGGTGATGTTACTATTTCTATTCCAACTAAAACTGAAAGAATATTTCCCGGAGATGAAATTTGTGTGATTGGTACAGATGAACAGGTAACAGAATTTACAAAATACCTAAACCAAAACGAAACCGACGTAGCCAAAGAAGTAGAACAATCTCAAATTGTTTTGCGCCAATTAGAAGTTTCTGATGAAGATTTTATTCAAAAAAGCATTGGCCAGTTTAGAACTAAAACCAATGGAATGGTAGTAGGAATTGAAAGAAACGGAAAAAGAATTCTAAACCCTGAATCGCATTTAATTTTACAAAAAAATGATATTATATGGGTTGTTGGAGATAAAAAACGAATGAGAGAACTAATTAAGAAATAGGTTTTCAAAATGGCTAAGGTGCTAAGTTTGTAAGATAATGAGTTTTTCTCAACAAATCTTACAAACTTAGCACCTTAGTACATTAGAGACTTTGTAACTTATTTATTTGGCTGCGGTGTCATGCGCAAGTATGGTTTGATTGGTGTATGCCCTTTTGGGAATTTTGCGGGAATATCACTATCCGGAACTGCCGGCGTAATTACAACATCTTCTCCATCCCTCCAGTTTGCAGGTGTTGCTACGCTGTAGTTTGCTGTTAATTGCAAACTATCAATAACACGAAGCAATTCTTCAAAATTTCTTCCTGTAGAAGCAGGATATGTCAATGTTAGTTTTATTTTTTTATCAGGTCCAATTACGAAAACAGAGCGTACTGTAAATTTTTCGCTTGCATTTGGATGGAGCATATCATATAAAGTAGCTATCTTTTTATCCTCATCAGCAATTATTGGAAAATTAACTTCTGTATTTTGAGTTTCGTTGATGTCTTTAATCCACTCTTTGTGTGATTCTAAACCATCAACACTCAAAGCAATAACTTTTGTATTTCTTTTAGTAAATTCAGGAACATAGTTTGCCACTGTTCCTAATTCAGTAGTACACACGGGAGTAAAATCTGCCGGATGCGAAAATAAAACGCCCCACGAATCTCCTAACCATTCATGAAAACTGATTGATCCTTGTGTTGTTTCTGCCTGAAAATCCGGAGCTATATCGCCTAATCTTAATGTTGACATAATTTAATATTTTAGTTCCTCTAAAATTAACTAAAAAAGGCGTAGGGAAAACATACAATACTTAAAAATAAGTTAAAATTCTATTTGCTCTATCGAAGTAATATTCTACGCTAAATAAAACTTACCACTAAGTACCAAATGGCAAGGGTTACAAACGAAACAGGGATTCCAAAACCAATCATCATACTGCTTAATTTTGGCTTTAAACCATAAGTCGAAGCCAGAATTGCGCCTGTAATCATGGGTGCCATTGCAATTTCGATAATGGTAATTTTAATAGCTTCTGAATGCTGATTGAAAATAAAAACATATAAGACAAAAATAATTAAAGGCGTGACAATCAGACGGAAGAAAAGCCCGAGTTGTAAAAATTTCCAATGACGGCTTTTTCGGTCAAAACTTAACTGTAATCCTACTGAAAATAAAGCCAGCGGCGTTACCAAACTTCCTAATTTTAATAGAACAGACTGAACACTCAAATCTAAATCATACTGAAAAACATTCATGGAACAAGCTACAACAAATGTCAGAAACGGTGGAAAAAGGATTATTTTCTTGAAAATGCTCAAAGCGTCAGGATTTCCTTTGGAATAAAAGGCCGCAACAAAAACACCTAAAGTCGAAACCACTACAAATGTTCCGGGCTGATCTACAAGTACAGCGGTTTCTAAACCTTTCTTTCCGAACAGAGCTTCAACAATTGGATAACCAAGAAATGACGAATTACTTAATCCCGCTGTCAGGACCAAACATCCAATTAGCTTATTTGACCAGCCCAATCTTCTTCCTAAAAAGTGAAAAAAGACAAAAGCCAGTAAAAAACTAATCCACCCTGCTCCTATCGGAAACAACAATTCATTACTCCACTTTATTTTCGGAATATGATATAAAGTAATGGCAGGAAGGCATAAATAAATAACAATTTTATTAATGCTTTTGTAAATATGCGTTGGAAACTGCTTTAAATTTTGTAAAAGCAATCCTAAAAACAAAAAGAAGAATATTATAATAAAGTTGTTCATATTAAGGCTTAAACACAAAAATAGCCATTTATATATTGCATTGAGCGATTAATTTTTAGTTAAAAACTTTTTTTATGTGATAAAACACTTTATATTTGTAACATATTTTATTACAGTATGCTTTCAGGTAAATTTGCCATAACGATTCACATTCTTACTTTGCTCACTAAATTTCCAAATGATTATTTGTCATCGGAGTTTATTGCAGGAAGTATTAATTTGAACCCGGTTTTGGTTCGAAAAGAAATTGCAAATCTAAAATCCCATCATATTGTAGAAAGTAAAGAAGGCAAAAATGGCGGAACAAAATTAGCAGTTGATCCAACTAAAATTTCATTAAAAGAGATTTTTGAGATGACTTTTGAAACCATAAATTTAGGTTATGCTAAAAATCAACCCAATCCGGATTGTCCCGTTGGAAAAAAAATCAATCAAAATTTAAGCATTTTATATGCTGATATGAATCAAAAAGTTAGTTTACAACTCGAAGGAATTTCTTTAGAAGATTTTTCGAATCAGTTCTAAAACTATTTTTTTACACAAAACTGTAACATTTTTTATTACTATTAAATTATATATTATGAAAATCGCAATTATTGGAGCAACAGGATTTGTTGGCTCCGCTATTTTAAACGAATTAGCAAACAGAAATCATGACATTACGGCTATAGCAAGAAATCCTAAAGATACTTCAAATGCCAAATGGATAGCAGTAGACATTTTAAATGTTGATGAACTGGCCGAAGCTGTAAAAGTAAATGACGTGGTTATAAATGCGTTTAATCCAGGCTGGGAAAATCCTAACATTTATGATGATTTTATTGCAGGTTCAAAAGCCATTCAGGAAGCCGTAAAAAAATCAGGTGTTAAACGTTTTATCACCATTGGCGGTGGCGGGAGTTTGTTTGTAGCTCCAGGTTTACAAGCTGTAGACACTCCTGATTTTCCAAAAGATTTTTACGCGGGAGCAACCGCTGCAAGAGATTATTTGAATATTATTAAAGAAGAAAAAGATTTGGATTGGGCATTTTTTAGCCCCGCTTTTGAAATGCATGCAGGTACTACAACCGGAAGAACAGGAAAATACCGTTTAGGTTTAGAAAATCCGGTTTTTAATGAGGAACAAAGAAGTATTTTATCTGTAGAAGATTTAGCGGTTGTAATTGCTGATGAAACCGAAACTCCAAAGCACCATCAGGTTCGTTTTACAGCGGGTTATTAAACACGAATTTCACGGATTGATTAGTAGTAATTTGCAAAATTTATGTTCAATCTCATAAACAGTTTCAAAGAAATCCTTTTTTGAAACTGTTTTTGTTTTCTGTACTTTTACTGTATCAAAAATTACACTTTGTCAACTTCAAATAAAAAATCGGGCAGTTTACAAGAAAAAGCCGGAATTTCACCTCCCGAAATTACCAGTATTTCTGCCATCCATCAAATTCAAAAAAACAGACGAAAACAACCTTCTGCAAATGAATTGATTGACGGAATTCTTGATGGAAACAGAACTGCTTTAAGCCGCGCAATAACTTTAGTTGAAAGTACAAATCCCGAACATACAGCAAAAGCAAATGAAGTTATTAAAGGCTGTTTGCCACACGCAAATAAATCAATTAGAATAGGAATTACTGGCGTTCCCGGCGTTGGCAAAAGTACTTTTATTGAAGCTTTTGGGACTTTTTTGACACAAGTTGATAAAAAAGTTGCAGTTTTAGCCGTAGATCCCAGCAGCTCACTTTCGCATGGAAGCATTTTAGGCGATAAAACACGAATGGAAGAACTCGTAAAAGACGAAAATGCCTTTATCAGGCCAAGTGCATCCGGGGATACTTTGGGCGGTGTTGCCAGAAAAACACGGGAATCAATTATTTTATGTGAAGCTGCTGGTTTTGATACGATTATTATCGAAACTGTTGGCGTTGGTCAAAGTGAAACCGCGGTACATAGTATGGTAGATTTTTTTCTATTACTGAAAATTTCCGGTGCCGGAGATGAACTTCAGGGGATCAAACGCGGTATTATGGAAATGGCAGACGCCATTGTTATCAACAAGGCAGATGGCGATAACATCAAAAAAGCGAATCAGGCAAAATTGGAATTCAACAGGGCTTTGCATTTATTTCCTCCAAAAAAATCAACCTGGCAGCCAAAAGTTACCACTTGCAGCGCAATTACAAAAGCTGGAATTTCAGATATTTGGAATACTATTTCAGCCTATGTTGAAATGACAAATGAAACGGGTTTCTTTCTGGAAAAACGAAAAGAACAAAATCATTTCTGGATGATGGAAACCATAAATGAGCAACTAAAATTAAACTTTTATAATCAGCCGGAAATTATTTCGCAACTGGAACAAAACAAAAAAGCAGTACAAAACGATGAAATTTCACCTTTTGCAGCTGCTCAGAGTTTGTTGGAGTTATATTTTAACAAAGATTCAAAGTGACAAAGGCTCAAAGGACTACGTAAAAACCTTTGTCGCTTTGAACCTTTATCCTTTGGACTTATTTAGTTCCTCTTAACTTATACTTATTCTCTTTATACAAATTCCCTGCTGTAATTACATGCGCCAAAGCATCTTTTGCTAATTCTTCATTTAATTTTACGGGAATTAAGGTTGTATCATTTTTAATTTCGAATTGCAGCGGTTTCAAATTGGGTTGCATAATTACAACCTGATTTTCGACTCTAAATGCATTGATATCATTGAATTGCATTATCGATCTTCCTTGTGTTTTAGCTTCTAATTTATTTAGATTTCTACCCACCATTGGCGTTTCGAAAGGAATTCCTAAATAACCCAATAAAGTTGGAGGAATATCAATTTGGCTTGCCAGTTTACTATACGAAGCTCCTTTTGCAACTCCGGGACCAATGATTAAAGCCGGAATGTGGAATTTGTTTATTGGCACCAGATTTTTACCGTAAGTTCTCGTATTGTGATCTGCAATTACGATAAAAATTGTGTTTTCAAAATACGCTTCTTTCTTTGCCATTTCAAAGAATTTTCCAATCGAAAAATCGGCATATTTCATCGCATTATTAACTGTTGCAGGCGTTTTATCATAAGGTTTTATTCGTCCTGCAGGATATTCAAATGGTTCGTGATTTGAAGTCGAAAACATTAATGAAAAGAATGGTTTATCGCCTTTTGTCTTGAAGTAATTATTGGCTTTGGTCACCAAATCTTCATCCGAATAGCCCCATGTTCCTTTAAACGCATATTTATTTGCGTCTGATTCGAAGTCTGTTTGGTCTACGATATCCTGAAAACCATTTCCGTTAAAAAACGAAGCCATATTATCAAAATTCGCCATTCCGCCGTAAATAAAACTGGTGTCATAACCTTTTTGTTTTAAAGCATCGGCAAGCGTGAAAAATCCTTGTTGAGAGTTTCCTAACTTCACCACACTTTCTGATGGCGAAGGCAAAAATCCTGTAACTACGGCTTCAATTCCCCTAACGCTGCGGGTTCCGGTGCAATATAAATTGGTAAACAGCAAACCTTCTTTCGATAATTTATCAAATTCTGGCGTTAATGGTTTTCCTCCTAAAATTCCAACATATTCGGCGCCTAAACTTTCCTGTAAAAAGATAACCAGATTGTAGGGCTTAGCCATGACAGAATCGGGTTGCTGTACATGAAGAAACGGAATTTCAGTATCTGTAAAATCACTTTTTCCGGCTATCATGTATTTTTTTACACGAGCAATAGCTTCGGCTTCGTCCATTTTACCGTACATTTTTGTATTGCCTTCGTTTTTAATTGAATAAGCAGCAAAAGCAACAGTGTAAAAAGAATTTAATCCCAAAGTATTTGTCAATTGGTCTGTAGAAAAAACCGCATTACTTGCATTAATCGGACGTTTTGAAACCAGACTTGAACGGGCACCAAAAAACAATAAAAATGCTACTAACGGAAAAATCATCAGTTTGAATTTATATTCCGCAGTTGCAGAATGGAAAAGCTGTTTCCCTTTTTTGAAAGCAAAATAAATCACAACTCCCAATATGAGGAAAGTAATAATAATCGATGTGAGATAACTTTTTAAAAGCATCCCCGCCACTTCTTTTGGATAAATCAGATAATCTAAGAAAATCTTATTCGGACGTGTATCGTATTGCTTTACAAAATCCGGAGAAGCTAATTCGACAAAGAGAATCAGAAAAAGAAATAAAAAACTATAAATTACAAGAAAACTATTGGTAAACCTTAGCCATTTATTAGGCAAAAATGTAATTAATACAGCCGGAAGAAAAGACAAATAACAAAGTAAAATTAAATCCATTCGAAGACCGATTGGAAAAATGTACCAGAAATTTGGGGTTTCTACAACTCTGTCTTTAAAAATAAAAAATAAAAAGATTCGACTTAAAGTTGTAATTAGCAGTCCGATTGCTATAAAATTGAAAATTGGTTTTAAAAAACGTAAATTTTTCATCAAAAAGATTTGAATATTTTGGTTGAGATGTTTGCCGTTAAGAAAGTAAAATGCTCCTTTTACTCTTCGTAACGGTTTACCTCTCTGTCATAAAATTCATTAGCCAAAACAATTAATCCTTCCATTTCAGCATTTAATTCTGCTTCGTCAAGATCTTCAGCTTCTTCCATGATTTCCACTTCATCGTCTTTTAAATTGATTATAAATCTTGGGTAATCAAGGTGAATGATAAAAATATCATCAGGAAAATCAGTATTGTCTCCAAGTAAAAATTTAGGTAATTCCATGTTTTATTAATTTATTTTTTTGTTTGTTTTTTCCGCATAAGATTAAAAGGATTTAAAGATTAAAAAATCTGTGAGAATCAGTAAAATCTGTGGCGTATTTTTTTCAATCTCCAAATTTAGTTATTTGAAGATGAATTTTGGATTAATTTTTTAGTTAAGTATGAAATTGAAGATACAGAATAGTGCTGCTGTAAGAATCGAACCTAAATAGACAAAAGAACAATCATGACGAAACGCACCATGAGTTTTGAATCAATTAGAAAAACCAGTTCTAAAGACATAATGATCAGATTATACTGTTTACCAATGAAACCGGCAGCAAATTCTGTACTAATAAACTACTTAAAATTCGCTGATAACAATGAAGGCACAAATATAGTAAGAGTGTCGAATTCTTCAGTATTAATAGAATTATAGTCAAATACTGACTATTCAATCATAAAGCAAAATATTATATAACAATTTTTAAAAATTATATAACAAACCCGAAATGCCTTGCGATTAATTTTACACTATTAATAATTCAAAAAATATTGTCATGAGAAAATTACAATTTATATGCCTAGCTGCTTTTGCTTTTTTATACTCCAACACAACTTTCGCTCAAGACAGTGAAGTAAAAAATTACGATCAGGGATTTAGATTAGGTTTTGGTGTAAACGGTGGTTTACCAACAGATAACGCATACGACTGGTCTCTTGGTGGAGATGTGCGTTTACAATATGATTTATCTAAAAGAACATCTTTAACATTAACTACAGGTTTTACCAATTTATTTATGGGAAAAGACGAAAATGGAGTTGATGTAAATGATTTAGGATTTATTCCGGCAAAAGCTGGTTTTAAAGCTTTTGTATGGGAAGACCAATTTTATGTATTAGGTGAACTTGGAGCTGGTTTTGCAGTTACAAACGGTTACGATGACACTACATTTTTATGGGCGCCGGGAATTGGTTATGCAAACAAATACATTGATATCAGTGTACGTTATGAAAATTATCATGACTTCAAAACAGATCAGGTTGCGCTACGTTTAGCGTATGGTTTTGATCTATAAAAATACTTTCATTTTTATTCTTTTGTTTTTGGTAAAATCCGGCAGATCCTCACAGTCTGCCGGGTTTATAATTTTATACCGCTACCAATTCGAAAAATAAAACCCGCCAAGTGTAAAAAACCTGGCGGGTTTATTATTTATAATCTCAAAAAATATTCACAAAAAGTAATTTAATCATTTCAATAACAATTAATTATTTAGCAGATAATTCTTTGATATACGTTTCAAAATTTGCTTTTACTTTATCGTCTAATTCAGGTTCTTTAATGTCTGTGTATTTTTTCATTTCTTCCCAAATAATTTTGGCAACAATATAGCGCGCCATATCTTTATCATCTGCAGGAACAATATACCAGGGCGCGTGTTCTTTTGAAGTTTTATTTATGGCTTCTTCATAATATTGCTGATATTCATCCCAATATTCGCGTTCTTTTAAATCTCCGGGCGAAAATTTCCAATTGTGTTTTCCTTCTTCCAAACGACGTAATAATCGCTCTCTTTGTTCCTCTTTACTTAAATGCAGAAAAAATTTCATAACGATCGTTCCGTTTTCTGCAATATGGTTTTCAAAATTATTGATTTGTTCAATTCTTCTTTTCCAAAACTTTGGTGTAATATCATCAACCGAATTAATTCCGGGTAAATTTTCACCTAATATATATTCAGGATGCACTCTAGTTACCAAAACATTCTCGTAATGCGTACGGTTAAAAATCGCAAATTTTCCTTTTTCCGGCAAGGCAAGATAATGACGCCACAAATAATCATGTTCTAATTCAGTTGAATTTGGCGTTTTAAAACTATGAACCACTACTCCACGAGGATTAAATTCCTTAAAAACTTCCCTGATTAAACTGTCTTTACCAGAAGTATCCATTCCCTGCAGGCAAATCAAAACACTGTATTTGTTATGCGAATACATTACATCCTGCAAATCGCTCAATTTGGCTTTTACTTTTTCTAATTTTTCCTCCTTTTCTTCCTCTTCGGCATTTATCTTTAACAAAGTTGGAATCTTGGCTAATTTTATTTTATCTGTAACTTTAAAATCATTTGGATCTATAGATTTCATATATCTTTAATTTTATTTATCATAAATATAGTAATTTTACGAAGCATATTCCTGCTATGCATTGCAATACTTTTTCAATAAATTGTTTTTTTACAAGCCATAACAAGAGCTTCCGCTGGTCGCTTTGTTCTGTCAGTAAAAAATACAATTTCTTCTCAAAGTATTTTCATTGCTATCAGGGCTAGGTTTTAGAATTCAAAACAACATTCATGGAAAAATTCACATTAGAAATATTATTTCAAATCATCGGAATCGGTTCTGCATCAGGCTTATTTTTCAATAACGATTCATTGTTTATCATTGGCGACAACAGCGGATTTTTATACGAATACAACATGCAAAATCAGCAATTGAGTCATCATCCTTTAATTGATAATCCGTCGCAAAATATTCCCAAAAACATAAAACCGGATTTTGAATCTGTTACGCATCATAATGATACTTTGTATGTTTTTGGCTCCGGATCTACCGAAAACAGAAACAAAATGATCGAATTTGATTTAAAAACCAAAACCATTTTGCAAAAGAATAATTTGGTCGATTTATATACCGTAATGCAAAATTTTGGTGCGATAAAACCCGAAGACTTTAATTTGGAAGGCGCTATTTTTGATGGCGAAAACTGGTATTTATTCAATCGCGGAAATGGAATTTCAAACAAAAACACCATTTTTACAATTCATGCCAAAAATCTAGGTGAAGAATTTGCTTTGGTTGCCACCAATTATAAACTACCAAAAATAAAAGGTGTTCGCTCCAGTTTTACCGATGCTATCTTGGTTCAAGACAAAATCTATTTCCTTTCTACTGCCGAAGACACCAAATCTACTTACGACGACGGAGATATTCTGGGAAGTTTTATTGGTAGAATCGATCTTAAAACCATGAAAATTGATTTCACGCAAAAAATAACTTCCACTAATAAATTTGAAGGTTTGACTTTTTATAAAAAATCAAATGATAAAATTGAGTTTTTACTGTGCGAGGATAATGATACGGAATTATTGGAAACAAAGATTTTTAAATTGAGTTTGCCAATTAAGTAATTCACCGTATTTCGATTACAATAAAAAATTTCAGGAAATCAAAACTCACGAATGAAAAAACTTTCCAATATCATATTTTTTCTACTTATAATTTGCCTTAAAACCTACTCTCAAACACAAGAAGCGATAATTTATTTTAAAGACGGAGATTCTATTGAAGGTTTTGCTTCTTTAAAATTTAATAAAATAAAATTTAAAGTGGCTCAGGAAGATAAGCCAGATATTTGGGATGATGAATTCGTTAAAAAAATTGCATTCCTAGATTTTGGTGCTGCCAGAACTTTTGAATACGTAAAATTAAATTCGTTAGACAAACCAAAACTGATAGAAATTATTACTAAAGGAGAAGCAACTTTATACAAAAAACTAGGTTCTGATTATAATCTTCTTGACCAGATTTATAATCCGCATGACGGATATCCCAAAATCACTGGTACAAATCTCAATCCTGCCGGGATAAACTCTGCTCCTCAACAAGTTGCCGAATACTATTATCTCAAAAAACCAAGAGACAAATACCCTACTTGTTTAAACTGCGGTGTTATAAACGCGTGGAGAAAAAACACTTCCAAATTTTTCGCTGACTGTGATTTCATCGTTAAAAAATTAAAAGGCGACAAATGGGTTTTTGAAGACATTGAAGAAATTGTTGAATTTTATAATGATATTTGTTTAGGAGAATAGATTTTTTATTTAATTAGAAAATTCCGGATTCAGTGAAGTTAGATGCACTGTTGTGCATCTCTACAATAAAAACCTTTGAACCTTTGTGCCTTTACAACTTTGAACCTTTAAAAAAAAACTTTTTTTAATCCTCGTCCCAACCTTTTTATCTTTTTATCTCTCTATATAAGAAAGACACCAATTGTGATAAACGAAACTCAAATATCCGGCTGCAAAAAAATGAACCGCGACGCACAGCGCCAGGTTTATGAGCATATGGCTCCAAAACTGTATCGCGTTTGCAAACGATACTTAAAGAAGGAAGAAGAAATCGAAGAAGCTTTGGCCGACGCTTTCTATACCATATTTACAAAAATAGAGCAGCTAAAAGAAGATAAAGCTTTTGAGGCCTGGGCCAGAAAAATAACGGTTAACCATTGTTTGGCATCCATTAAGAAAAATACAAACTTTAATATGTATTTGGATGATGTAAAACTGCTTTCGCAACCTTTTACAGACGAGATCAATTCGCTCGAAGAAGAAGATTTGCTCAATTTATTAAATCATATTCCGGATGGCTGTAAAACTGTTTTTAACCTTTTTGTTATAGAAGGTTACGGACATAAAGAAATAGCCAGCATGCTCAATATTTCTGAAGGCACCTCAAAATCACAATTGAATGCTTCTAAAACCAAGTTGAAGGAATTAGTAAACAAATTGTATTACCAAAAAGCAAAGTAGTCATGGACAATCAAGATAAAATATTCGATAAATTTAAAAAAGCAGCGCAAAACGATGAGCTGAAAGATTTTTCTGGAATGGAAAAAGTCTGGTCGCGCGTTGAAGACAAACTCGACAAAAAAGAAGACAAAAAAACAATTGCATTATGGAAAAAAATTGCCATTGCAGCTTCTCTATTATTACTAATTTCTTTAGGATCTCAGTTTTTGCTATCCGATAAAACAAAAGAAAATCAAAATCATCAAGTTGTCGTTACGGATTCTGTAGAAAAACAATTACAAAATCCGGTTGTAGAAAAAGATGGCATCGCGGTCGAAAACTCTGAAATAGTTCCAAAAGAAGAAGCTGTTAAAATTCTGGACAAACAAATAGAGCAACAGCAAAAAGTAGCTCTCAACGAAATAAAAGTTTCTATGACCGAGGCAACTGGTAGCGGAACAGCTAAAGAAATAGTTCCTGATGCCGTTTTTGCTCCAGCTCCGGTTCAGGCTGCACCAAAATATGCAGAAGAAGAAGTTTCTATTCAAGAAGATAAAAATGAAAGTTTTGGTTATTCGAAAGCAGTTCAAAAAGAATCCGCCAAAATGGCTTTTGCAGAAAAACAAGCATCGCCAAAAAAGAAAAGCGCTCCGCTGGTTGTTATAAATGGAAACGCGATGGCACATAGCGATGATGCTAAAAAAGACAAAATGCTGTCTGGTGAACTTTCAAATTTAGAACCTTCAAATGTAGATTCATTGGTAATTCTGGACGAACCTTTGTATATTATCGACGGAATCTATTATTCTGAAAATGATTTATATGGTTCAAATCCAACGAGTCCGTACGCGCCTTTGGACAAACAGGAAATCAAAACCATCACAATTCTTCAGGATCTTGAAGCCACATCAAAATATGGCGAAAAAGGAAAAAAGGGAGTTGTTATTATTACTACAAAAACAGGAAAACCGGTTAACAAAAAATAATTCTTACTTCAAAAAATGGTTGTCGGATTTAAGGATCTGACAAAGGTAAATCAGAACATTAATTTAAAAATCACTATCATGAAAAGTCTAAAACTTATTTCATCAGCCATTGCTATGCTTATATGTTTCGTAACATTTGCACAGGAAAAAACCATAACGGGAATTGTTTCAGATGTAAATGCTTCTCCGCTTCCGGGAGTTAATATTTACATTCAAAAAACAAAAACATCAGCTACTACCAATTATGAGGGAGAATATACTATCAAAGCCCAAAAGGGAGATAAAATCGTATTTAGCTTTGTTGGAATGAATTCTGAAACTGTAGTTGTAAAAAATTCAAATGTAATTAATGTTACATTGAAAGAAAATTCTAATCAGCTGCAAGAAGTGGTTATGATGGGTTACGGAACAGCTACAGAATATGAAGACAATAGCTACAGATCTGAGAAAAGGAAAATGGCGACCAAATCTGTCAGCCAATCGGTTCAGGGAAGAGTTGCCGGAATTGCTATTCAAAATAAAGCTCACTATTTAGCCAGACCAAGTGTTGCAACAATAAAAGAATCATTTTCTATTACTCCTAAAAATGAACCTCTATATATTGTTGACGGCGTTCCCATAAAAGCCGATCAAATGGCGCAAATAAATCCGAATGATATTCAGGACGTGAAAGTTTTAAAGGATGGTAGCGCTACTGCTATCTACGGAACTAAAGCAGCAAATGGAGTTGTTGTTATCACAACTAAAAATGAAATGTATAAAAACCTTTCTCAAAAAGAAATTGATACAAAATTAAAACCTGTCAAGATAATTCAGCCAACAGAACCCAACAACGAAGATTATGATGCTTTTGTAGAAAATGCTTTTGAAAGCCCAAAAACAGCACCGCTTTCTACATTTTCAATTGATGTTGATAATGCCTCTTATACCAATGTAAGACGTTTTATTAACAATGGTCAGGAAGTTCCTAAAGATGCCGTTCGTGTAGAAGAAATGGTAAATTTCTTTAAATATACCTATCCACAACCCCAAGATCAGAATCCTTTTTCTATCAATACTGAAGTAAGTGATTCTCCGTGGAATACTAAAAACAAAGTGTTGAAAATTGGTTTACAGGGAAAAAATATTCCAACGAACGATTTACCGGCATCGAATCTTGTTTTCCTGATTGATGTTTCGGGTTCAATGAGCGATCCTAATAAATTGCCTTTATTGAAAAAATCATTGAAAATATTGGTAAACGAATTGCGTAACAAAGATAAAGTAGCCATTGTGGTTTATGCGGGAGCAGCGGGAATGGTTTTAGCTCCAACATCTGGAGATGAGAAAAAAACAATTCTTGATGCGCTTGAAAAATTAAATGCCGGAGGAAGTACTGCCGGAGGCGCCGGAATTGAACTGGCATATAAAATTGCTACTGAAAATTTCATTAAAAATGGAAATAACAGAGTGATTCTGGCAACGGATGGTGATTTTAATGTAGGCAGTACTTCTAACTCCGACATGGAAAAACTAATTGAAGAAAAAAGAAAAACAGGCGTTTTCCTTACTTGTCTGGGTTATGGAATGGGAAATTACAAAGACAGTAAAATGGAAGCGCTTGCTGATAAAGGAAACGGAAATTATGCTTACATCGACAATATTCAGGAAGCGAATCGTTTTTTAGGAAAAGAGTTTAAAGGTTCGATGTTTGCGATTGCAAAAGATGTAAAAATTCAAATCGAATTCAATCCAAAACAAGTTCAGGCCTATCGATTAATTGGTTATGAAAACAGAAAATTACGTCCGGAAGATTTTAAAAATGATGCGATAGATGCAGGCGAATTAGGAAGCAATCATACCGTTACAGCTTTATATGAAATTATTCCGGCCGGAGTTGCGAGCGATTATTTAAACCAACAGCCTGACGCTTTAAAATATACTAAAGTTGACGAAAGCACAAATAATTACAGTGGTGAATTGGCTACCATAAAATTCCGTTACAAAAAACCGAATGGCGATAAAAGTATAGAAATGGTAAAAGTGATCGAAAACAGATCGGTTTCTTTAGACAAATCAAGTGATGATTTTAAATTCACCACAGCAGTTGCATGGTTTGGACTAAAATTTAGAGATTCAAAACTAATTACAAACAAATCATCTGAAGATATTTTAATATTAGCCAAACAAGGATTGTCAAACGATACTGACGGTTATAAAGCAGAATTAATTCGACTTATTGAAAGTGCAAAACAGGTTTATTAATCTAATGTTTTATTACATTTGAATTTTAATCGAAAAATTCACAATAATTAAATAAAAAATTTAATGAACCCAATCTTAAATCAAAACCTATTTTTAGTAAAGGAACACGTTGGAATGTTCAAGGCCGCAAACAATTATGATATTTATGATCCTGAAAGCAATCAGATTATCATGAATTGCCGCGAAAACAGCCTTGGCTTTTTTACCAAAGTTCTTCGTTTTACTGATTACAAAAGAATGACGCCTTTTAATATTGAAATTACTACGGCTTCTGGTGAAAAACTAATTTCAGTTAGACGCGGAATTGCCTGGTTTCGTTCTACAGTTGAAGTTTTAGACGAAAAAGATCGCTTGATAGGCACTTTTAAACAGAAGTTCTTTTCGATTGGAGGAAAATTTGAAATTTTAGATAAAAATGAAAAACCTGTGGCAACACTTCAGGGAAAATGGACAGGCTGGGATTTTAAATTCTCTTATGAAAATAAACAGCTTGCGCAAGTAACTAAAAAATGGGCCGGAATGGGAAAAGAGTTTTTTACCAGCGCAGATAATTATGTACTTGAGATAGAACAAACTGTAGCTCCGGAAAGTCCGCTTAGACAATTAATTCTAGCAGCGGTAATGTGTATCGATATGGTTTTGAAAGAATAAAATAGTTTGTTAAACTTAGTTTAAGAAAACTTCTAAAAGCATCATTTTAGTTTGCAAAAGCTTTATTTTTGTAGGACTTAAGATGATGCTTTTTGCATTTCAAAAATACAAATCATGACTGACTTAAAAAATAAAAATGCCCTGATTACAGGAGCGGGAAAAGGAATTGGAAAAGCGATCGCAATTGCATTGGCAAAAGAAGGCGTAAATGTAATTTTAGTTTCAAGAACACAGGCCGATGTTGATGAACTGGCAGCTGAAACTTCAAATTTAGGTGTAAAATCATTGGCCCTTTCGGCAGATGTCTCAGATATTAATTCTATCAATAATGCCGTTGAAAAGGCTTTAACTGAATTTAAAAGTATCGATATTTTAATTAACAGCGCCGGAATTGCTTCTTTTGGAAAATTTCTTGAACTACAACCAGAAGCATGGGAAAGAATTATTCAGGTAAATTTAATGGGAACGTACTATACAACCCGTGCCATTATACCTAATATGATCGAAAGACAAACCGGAGATATTATTAATATTTCATCAACTGCAGGTTTAAACGGAAATGCTTTAACAAGTGCGTATAGTGCTTCAAAATTTGCTGTTTTGGGATTGACAGATTCTTTAATGCAGGAAATGAGAAAACATAATATTCGTGTTACTGCCTTAACTCCAAGCACCGTTGCCACTGATATGGCAAAAGATTTAAACCTGACAGACGGAAATCCGGAAAAAGTAATGCAGTCTGAAGATGTTGCAGAATTAATCATTGCCCAATTGAAATTAAGCCGTAGGGTTTTTATTAAAAATAGCAGTATTTGGTCGACAAACCCTTAAATTTAAATGTTGGATTTTCCAGAAAATATCGTACCTTAATCTTTGTCAAAATTGAGACTTTGACAAACATCTAAAAGCCTTAAAAAACATGATGGAGCAATATTTAAGACAATTAATAGCTATAGAATTTAGCGACAAAAAAGAACTTTTTACAGGTTTTCTTATTGATTATTCTGATGACTGGATTTTGCTGCGAAACAATCCGGTTGATTTTATTCTGGATGGTTTTGTTATTTTGAAAAATAAAAATATTGAAACTGTTCACAGAGACGAAGATTTGGCTTTCACCGAAAAAGTAATTCGATTGAAAGGTTTGAAAACAAATGCCGAAGATATTATTCCTATAAGAGATTTAGCTTCGATTTTAAATTTTATAACAAATAAATACGGCATTTTACAGATTTCTAAAAAATCAGCAAAATCAGCTTATTTAGGAAAATTAATCGACATCGCCGATGCAGAACTTACCATTGATTTTTTAGATACAAAAGGTATGTTTGGAGGAGAACTAAGCTTTAATCCAGAAAAAATCAGAGTAATTGAATTTGATACAGATTATATTAATTCTTTGAAGATGGTACTCCAACAGGAGAAGAAATAGTTGTTTTTTATAAAATAACAAAGCCCTTTTTTACTATTTAAAAAAGGGCTTTTTGTTTTTGTCTTTACGAGGCACGAAGCAATCTCACTCGTGCGTTTTATAGCAAATCTTATATTGTTAGTGCAATTACTTCGTTCCTCGCAATGACTATTTTTGTGTATTTTAAGCTTCTGCTAACTTACTCAAAAACTCTAAGCGCACGCTTCCGTCTTCGTCGATTTTTGTTAGGTTAATTTCCTGTAAAGTATTTACTAATTCAGGATTCCAAGGTGTTTTTACCTTTACGTAATTTTCGGTAAAACCATGAATATATCCTTCTTTATTTTCGCTTTCAAATAAAACAGTTCTGTTTGTTCCAATTTGGCTTTCGTAAAAAGCACGACGTTTTTTAACCGATAATCCGCGTAACATTTTACTTCGTTTTGCCCTAACATTTGCAGGAACAATTCCTGACATATTTGCTGCTTCTGTATTATCTCTTTCAGAATAAGTGAATACGTGTAAATAGGAAATATCCATTTCGTTTAAGAAATGATACGTTTCTAAAAAATGTTCATCTGTTTCTCCGGGAAAACCAACAATAACATCAACGCCAATACAAGCGTCAGGCATTACTTCACGAATTTTATTTACACGTTCTGTATATACTTCACGTAAGTAACGGCGTTTCATTAATTTTAAAATATCGTTGCTTCCGGATTGCAGCGGAATATGAAAATGAGGTACAAAAGTTCTGCTTTTCGACACGAAATCAATTGTTTCGTTTTTCAATAAATTTGGTTCGATTGATGAAATTCGCAAACGCTCTATTCCTTCCACTTTATCTAATGCCTGAACTAAATCAAGAAAAGTATGTTCATGTTTTTTATTTCCAAATTCACCTTTTCCATAATCACCAATATTTACTCCGGTCAATACAATTTCTCTTATATTTTGCGCCGAGATTTCTTTGGCATTTTGCAATACATTCTCTAAAGCATCACTTCTTGAAATTCCTCTCGCAAGTGGAATCGTACAATAGGTACATTTGTAATCACAGCCATCCTGCACTTTCAGGAAAGCACGCGTACGATCGCCAATAGAATAACTTCCTACGTAAAAATCAGCTTCGGCAATTTCGCATGAATGAACTTCACCCATATCATTTTTGCTCAAATCGTGAATATAATCAGTAATTTTAAATTTTTCGGTAGCCCCCAAAACCAGATCAACACCATCAACACTGGCTAATTCTTCTGGCTTAAGTTGTGCATAACACCCCACGGCTGCCACAAAGGCCTTTTCATTAAGTTTCATTGCTTTTTTTACGACCTGTTTAAATTGCTTATCTGCATTTTCAGTTACAGAGCAAGTATTGATCACATAAATGTCGGCTACTTCTTCAAAATCAACACGATCAAAACCTTCATCATTAAAGTTTCTGGCGATTGTAGAAGTTTCTGAGAAATTCAGTTTGCAGCCAAGCGTATAAAAAGCAACTTTTTTTCTATTTTCCATAGGAATACACTACGTTTTAAGCAGTAAGATATTATATTTACACCCAAATTAAAGAGTTTGCAAATTTACGTACAATATTCTTTAAAATAAAATCAACAATATACTATATATCAATATTTTGCATTAATCATATAATAAATTCAAGGTAAAAAAATCAGTAAATACTAATATGGATTAAAAAAATAAGTTTTATTTGTAAAAGAAAAAAAACAGTTCAATAAGAATAAAATGACAAAACATCGATTAAAAGTAAATTTAACCGATTAAATGCGTTTTTTTACGGGTTAAATTAAATTTTTCTTACATTTAGCTTTGAGAAATATTATTTTTTTAATTGTATATTTACGAGCCGAAAATTTTAACATAAAATAATTTAATAAAGCGTAGATTTAACGATAACAATTTTGAATATTAGTCGTTATATTGTTGTTTTGTTCTAAATAAAAATGGGTAAGCCGAAAACCATAAAGAGTAGGCAAGAAATAAAAAAATCCACACTTATTATGAAAGCATTTTTACCCACAATCTGCTTGATGTTCTTAACCTTTTTCAGTTCGCAAGCGCAAACGCAAACTGCTGCTCCATCTACAAATCCATTCCCATCAATTAGTACTTTGACAACTTGGGCGAGTTTAAACTCACAATCTCAATTTGACATTGCTATTCGTGCGGTAGGTTTTAAGTTTGAAGTAAAAGAACCGGGTGAAGGATCAACTGCTTATACTTATATCCGTAAAGTAAATGTAAATGAAGTAAATTATACTGATAGAATTGTATACAGAATTGCAAACAACAATTCGGCAAGTATTATTTCATTAGTAACTGCTTCTACAGATTTAGTAAGTTTATATACACCACAATTAGCTACTTTTAAAAACAACAATTGCAAAACAGAAATGTCTAAAGACAAAAATACAACTTGCAGCTGTTATGAAAGTGTAAATTTTGCTATCGATCTTTGCGACGAACGCGTAAAACTAACAATGGGAGACGGAAATAAATATTTTGTTTCTGTAGCTAAAAAATAATAAAGAATCTATTTCTCAGAGAATAAAAAAACGAGTTGTTTTCCAAATCTTTGCCAACTTTTTAGAAAAGTTTATAAAGATTTGGGACACATTTCTCTGGTTTAAAGAGGTTTGTTTGGATTTTTAAATTCGTACCAAACTTCTAATTCGCCTTCATACTCAAACGAATTTACATATTGAAAACCCAGTTTTTCAAGAACTTTTCTTGAGTTTTGATTTCCTTCATCAGCATAAGCATAAAGGCAATCTACATTCATTTCGTTAAAAGCAAATTTAACAAATGCTTTTCCTGCTTCACTTGCGTATCCTTTTCCCCAATGTTTTTCAATAAACCTATAACCAATTTCATAGAAATCTTGTTGATTATTGATTTCATTAGTAATAAATTTTATTCCGGACCAGCCTAAAAATTCATTGGTTTCTTTTAAGATTACAGCCCAGCGGCCGGTTCCTAAATCTTTATATTGTTTTTGGATATTTTCAATCTGACTAATACTTTCCTCAATATTTTTTACGGGCTTCCTACCCACAAAAATGTGTACATTGGGATTTGAATCCAATTCAAACATTCCCTCTGCATCTGAGAGATTCAGTTCTCTCAAAAGCAAGCGTGCCGTTTCAATTGATTTCTTCCTCAACATAATTATTAAGAATGTAGCGCTGCACCACTTCTGCAACTCCGTCATTATTATTTGAAGCTACAATTACATTTGCCCTGTCACGCAATTCAGGAGTTACATTATCTACCCAAACGCCAAGGCCGGCGTATTCAATCATCGTTAAATCGTTTCCTGCGTTTCCAACGGCAATAATTTCACTCTGGTGAATGTTTAGCCTTTCCGCCAAAATTTTTAAACTGTTTGCCTTATCAATTCCGTTTTGAGCGGCTTCAAGGAAAAAAGGTTTAGACATAGCAACGCTTAAATGCGGCATCGCTAACTTTAAATCTTTTTCTACTTCTTTTAAATAAGAAGGCTCAGCCAATAAAATACATTTTACGGCAGGTTTAGTAACAGCCGCTTTAAAATCAGGCACTTTATTATGTGGTAATCTGGTGATATCTTTTTCGATTTCGATATATTCAGAATCAGTTTCGCTCACAATTTCGCCATCGAGATACGTGATAATATGCGTTTTCATCTTTACACTATAATCGTATAAATCATGAATTTGCTCCGGCGTTAAACATTGCTCAAATAAGATCAAATCATCTTTTGCATTACTTATCACGGCGCCATTAAATGAAATAATATAGGAATCGTTTAAATCCATTTCCAGTTCTTTTGCATACGCAGTCATAGCAGAAGTTGGCCGGCCAGAAGCCAAAACAACACGCACGCCTTTTGCCTGCGCTTCAAGAAGAACTTTTTTATTTAATTCTGATATTTTATGATCGTCTGTCAACAAGGTGTCATCCATGTCGAGCACCAGCATTTTATATTGCATGTTTTTTTAGTGTTCAGCATTAAGTCAAGCTTTCATCATTTACTGAGACTGAAAAATGTGACTAAAGACTAATTTAGATACTCATTCTGAAATCTTCAATAACAGGATTTGCCTTTGCAAAATCTGTTTCCTGAATAAATACTTCTACCGCAACATCAGACATTGGAAAACCTCCCATACGAGCTGATTGTATATTATCTTTTTTTACGGTTTCTACTCCCGCTTGTTCTAATCGCTCCTGCAAAGCAATTGCTAATACTTCACTTCCTGAAAACACCTTCATTAGTCCCATAACATTTCGTTTTAATTATTATCTAATCTTTATTGTAAAATTATTTTTAATTGATTTTGAAAATCTTCATTTTCATTTATTTCAACATGATTCTGATCTTTTAGCAGAAACAAATTTTTATCTGACTTTAACAATCCATTCAGGCGAACTGAATTTTTAAAGGAAATTAATTCATCTTCCATTCCATGAAAAATATAAACCGGTGCTTTTATCTTTGGCAAATATTCATGCGTTTCTAGATTAAATTTCTTCATGAAATTAGGAAAAAACGGAACTTTTGTACTTGATAATTCTGTAAAACTATAATAAGGCGCCTGCAAAATCAAAGCTTTCGGTTGATTCTTACAAGCTAAAATAGTGGCCAGTCCTGATCCTATAGAATAACCTGTGATAATGATTTTATTTTCAGGATATTTGGAGCATAATTTTTTGTAAACAATTGAGACATCCTTGTTTAATTGTTCTTCATTTTCAATTTTGCCTTCACTTTTTCCAAAACTTCTGTAATCTAAAATAAAAATATCATAACCCAGTTTGGTATAAACTTTTGCGATTTTTCCCCAGGTTTCTAAAGTACCGGCGTTTCCGTGAAGGTAAAAAACCAAGCCTTTAGAATTTTCCGTTGTAAATAATAAACCGTTTAAATTAATCCCGTCAAATGATTTAATATTAATTTCCTCAAATTGATGCTGATAATCAAACTTAAAATCTTTAGATAGTCGTTCGCTTAGAAAAACCATTCCAACCTGATTAAAATATACATAAGAAACTAATAACAAATAAATAACAACGAAAACAGAGGCAAGAACTAGTATCAAAAATTTAAGCGTTTTAAGTATTTTCATTTAATTAATTAAGATTTTCAAAGCAGATTATTCCTCTTCTTCAATAAAACCTTCTTCCTCATCAAGCTCTTCTTCACCTTCGTCATCCATATCAAAAATATAAGGCTCAAGTAACATTTTATCTGCTAAAATTTCGATACGCTCTGTCAATGTTTCTGCAAAGATAATACGTTGCGTTTTTGTAATACTGTTTGATATTCGCATGATTCTAGTTTCGTGACGTAATTTCAAAATAGGATCAGCATCGTCTAAAATAAACATTTTTAAGCGATTTACGTTATAACCTGCAGTTGTAAACATATCACTTAATTTATTTGGTGTTCCAATCAAAACATCGATTCCGGTCGAAATATAATTTTTATCATAATCTGTGTCGCCTTTGTCGTGTACGCCGTAAACTTCCAAATTGGTATATTTTCCATACTTTTCAAAAAGAGCTTCCATTTCCAATACCTTGGCTTTGTCTTCCACAAAAATCAAAGCGCGTGGAGATTCTTCGGTATGGCCAGCTAATTGCTGAATAACATTTAACACAATAGTTGTCGATTTTCCGCTTCCCGCCGGAGAAAGAATAATACAATCAGCACCACTTTTTATGGTCGAAAATGTTTCTTTTTGTAATACATTAGGTTCCGTTAATCCGTTTTCAATCAACGCATCTTGCAACTTTTCGTTTATTTTTTTTAGTTTCATTCTTAATGATTAAAAGATTCAAAAGATTTAAAAATTTCAGATTAAGCTAAATCTTTCAATTTTTAAATTTTTAAATCATTAAATTAATTTTATTTGCTTGCAAACATTTTTACATCGGTTTCGGAGATTTCTGTTCCTCCCAAAATAATTAATCTTTCAACTACATTTCGAAGCTCACGAATATTTCCTGTCCAATCATATTCCTGCAATAGTTTTATGGCTGGCTGCGAAAATACTTTAACAACATTTCCCTGTTCAGATGCAATTTTCTCTGCAAAGTGTCTTATTAAAGCCGGAATATCATCGCGTCTTTCGTTTAATGGTGGAACTTTTATTAAAATTACAGCAAGACGATGGTACAAATCCTCACGGAAACGTCCTTCGGCAATTTCTGTTTTTAAATCTTTATTGGTTGCCGCAACAACACGAACATCCACTTTAATATCTTTTTCAGCACCCACTCTTGTAATCATACTTTCCTGCAAAGCGCGTAAAACTTTGGCTTGCGCCGAAAGACTCATGTCGCCAATTTCATCTAAGAAGATAGTTCCTTTGTCAGCAGCTTCAAACTTTCCGGCGCGATCTTTTACCGCCGATGTAAAAGCACCTTTGACATGTCCGAACAATTCGCTTTCGATCAATTCACTCGGAATCGCAGCACAGTTTACTTCGATTAAAGGAAAATTGGCACGCTCACTTTTTTCGTGTAATTGATGCGCTACCAATTCTTTTCCAGTACCATTTGGCCCCGTTATCAAAACTCTGGCTTCGGTCTGGGCAACTTTATCAATCATTAATTTAATATGACTGATGGCTTCGCTCTCGCCTACCATTTCGTAATTTTTACTAACTTTTTTCTTTAGAATTTTATTCTCAACTACAAGTTGTTTTTTATCCAAAGCATTACGAACTGTATTTAATAAACGATTTAAATCTGGCGGTTTAGAAATATAGTCAAAAGCTCCTAAACGCATTGTATGAATTGCCGTTTCCATATCGCCGTGACCTGAAATCATAACCATCGGAATTTCGGGTTTTATTTTTTTTACTTCTTCTAAAACCTCAACACCGTCCATTTTTGGCATTTTGATATCGCACAAAACCAAATCGTAATCGTTGTTTTTTATTTTTTCAAGTCCCACAACGCCATCTTCTGCCTCTTCAACCTGATACGTATCATTTTCTTCTGATAAAATCTTTACCAAAACGCGTCTGATCGCTGCTTCGTCTTCTATAATTAGTATCCTACTCATTCTTTTTTAAGGTGCTAAGGTTCTGAGTTGCTAAGATTCTAAGGCTTTTATTTATAAAGAAACTAAAAAACTTAGCTTTTTAGTCCCTTATAACCTTAGCAACTTTAAAAAATTAATATTTAAGCCATCTATACAATTCTTTCCAGGTTGGTTTTTTCCCGTACATTAAAATACCTACGCGGTAAATTTTTGCTGCGAACCAAACAACAAGGAAAAAGCTAGCAAACAATAATGATACCGAAATTGCGATTTGCCACCATGGCACTCCAAACGGAAGTCGCATTAACATTACTATTGGCGACGTTAGGGGAATCATTGAAAACAAAACTGCTACGGTTCCGTGAGGATCATTTACAACCGTAAAAAATCCGATATAAACACTTAAAATAAGCGGCATTAGAATTGGCAAAAGAAATTGCTGAGAATCAGTTTGATTGTCTACTGCTGCACCAATTGCGGCATAAAAAGAACTGTATAAAAAATATCCTCCTATGAAATAGACTACAAAACCAATAATGATACTGGCTATGGGTAAATTCCATAACTCGCTTATATACATCTGTGCTGTTCCTGAAAATTCCTGTTGTGCGGAATGCATTAATTCTGGCGGAATTTTAGCTGTGGGTCCCACATTTACGCCAAAAAAAGCCGAGGCAGCAAACATCAACCCCAAACCAATTATGGCCCAAATTATAAATTGCAATAATCCTGCAAGCGAAGTTCCTACGATTTTACCAATCATTAGCTGAAATGGTTTTACTGATGAAATAATGATTTCGATAATTCGGTTGGTTTTTTCTTCGATTACGCTTCGCATTACCATATTTCCATAAATGATAATAAACATCATAATTAAATACCCGAAAGCGCCGCCAATTCCTATTTTTATTTCGTTCAGACCTTTTAAACTTTCTTCTCCGGATGCTTTTGCTAAATGAATATTTACCTCTGCATGTGCTTTTTGAATGGCTAGTGTATCGAGTTTTGCCTGTTCGAAATTTAGCTTTGTAATTTTATCAGCAATAACATTCTGCGTGTTTTCTATAAAAACGATGCTCGGACTATTATTTGAAATAAATTCGACTTTACTTTCAAGATCCTTCAAATTATTTGTTTTTGGAATAACAATCAGACCACTGAAATTTTCTCTTGAAATACTGTCTTTTAATGCTTTTGTGTCAATTTCAGAAAGATTTAAATATCGGTATTCTCCCTCTTTTTTATTCTGTTTCACAAAATCATCGGCAAATAATCCGGTTTCATCGTGAATTGCAATTCGTTTGGTGTCGGCTTTCATTGAACTCAAATAACCGATAAATCCAGCGATTGCAACAAATAGCAACGGACTTAAAAAAGTCATAACAACAAAAGACTTATTGCGAACTTTTGCAATAAATTCTCTTTTTATAATTAATGAAATTATACTCATTTATTTAGATTTTTAGACTTGCTTACATTTTTAGATATCTTAGACTTTTTAGATAATATCTAAGAAGTCTAAAATTCAATGATCTATTTCGTTACTGTTTGAATAAAAATATCGTTTACACTCGGGATTTTTTCTACAAAATGAGTCACTTGGCCCCGTTGTGTCAAAATGTTTAGTAATTCATTTGGCGCTGCGTTTCCTATTTGTATATTTAATTTTAAATCATCATTTAGCGATTTAAAAGTGGCTGGCGAAACCGTAAACTTTTGAGTAATATCATACATTAAGCCTTCAATATTATTGGTATGGATTCCAACTTCAAAACTATTGGTTTTAAATTGACGTTTTACATCACTAAGTTTTCCTTCAATTAATTTATTCGATTTATGGATTAAAGCAATATGATCGCAAAGTTCTTCAACACTTTCCATTCTATGTGTTGAAAAAATTATTGTCGCACCTTGCTCTTTCAACGCCAAAATTTCATCTTTAATTATATTGGCATTTACAGGATCAAATCCTGAAAAAGGCTCATCAAAAATCAATAATTTTGGTTTATGCAATACGCAGACTACAAACTGAATTTTTTGTGCCATCCCTTTCGAAAGTTCCTGTATTTTCTTGTTCCACCAACCCTGGATTTCCAATCGATCAAACCAATATTCTAATTGTACTTTAGCCTCTGCTTTAGAAAGTCCCTTCATTTGTGCCAGGTACAAACATTGTTCTCCCACTTTCATAGAAGTATACAAACCTCTTTCTTCAGGAAGGTAGCCAATAGTCTGAACGTGTTTTGGCTGCAATCTTTCTCCATCTAAAATTATTTCGCCGCTATCAGGCAAAGTAATTTGATTTATAATTCGTATAAGAGAGGTTTTACCAGCTCCATTTGGACCTAATAGTCCGTAAATGCTACCTTTTGGTACATTTAATGAAACTTCGTTAAGCGCTACATAATCACCGTATTGTTTTACGACTTTATGTACTTCGAGTAAGTTGCTCATGCTGTTTTTAGAATTTCTGCGTCAGTTTGGCCATTATGGCTAACAGCCTGTAAAAGTAAATAATTCGAAGCGAAATTGCGTGATAATACGCAAAAAACCCATTCTAAATTTGCATAAGAATGGGTTTTAAATTTATTTGAACCTTTTAGAAAAAGTTTAGCTTATGAAAACATATCTTTTACTTTTTCAAAAAATGATTTTTCAGATTTTTCAGGACTTGGAATAAAGTGTTCGTCATTAAGAGCGTTTTCAAAAAATTGTTTTTGCTCTTTATTCAAAGTTTTAGGTGTCCATACATTTACGTGAACTAATAAATCCCCGCTTCCGTAACCGTTTATGCTTGGAATACCTTTTCCTTTTAATCTCAATATTTTTCCGGACTGAATTCCTTCTTCCAGTTTAATACGAACTTTTCCGTTGATGGCTTCGATATCTTTAGAAACTCCAAGAACCGCTTCAGGGAAACTGATATACAAATCAAAATGTATATTCTCTCCTTCACGTTTTAAGAATTCGTGTTCTAATTCTTCAATAGCCACAATTAAGTCTCCAGGCACACTGTTTCCAGGAGCATCATTTCCTTTATTAGAAACTTTCAATTGCATTCCGTCAACAACTCCAGCCGGAATTTTAATAGAAACTGTTTCATCTTCTACGACCATTCCCTGAGCATCAGCTTCAGAAGGTCTTTTATCTAAAATTTGTCCAGATCCGCCACAAGTAGGGCAAGTTGATGCAGATTGCATACGTCCTAAAATGGTATTTGTTACACGCATCACCTGTCCCTGACCATTACAAGTCGAACACGTTTTGTAGGTAACTCCTTTAGCCTGAACTTTACGTTTTACTTTTACTTTTTTCTCAACACCATTTGCAATTTCTTCTAAAGTCAATTTTACTTTAATTCGAAGATTGCTTCCTTTAGCGCGACGAGGACCGCCTCCGCCGCCTCCGAAACCACCAAATCCTCCACCGAAAATATCACCAAACTGGCTGAAAATGTCATCCATATTCATACCGCCGTGACCACCACCGCCAAATCCGCCAGAACCATCAAAAGCCTGATGCCCGTATTGGTCGTATTTTGCTTTTTTGTTCGGATCACTTAAAACTTCATAAGCTTCTGCAGCAAGTTTAAAGTTTTCTTCTGCCTCTTTGTCGCCTGGATTTTTATCCGGGTGGTATTTTAGCGCACTTTTTCGGTACGCTTTTTTTATTTCGGCAGCGTCAGCATTTTTTGAAATGCCTAGTATTTCGTAAAAATCTTTTTTCATAATAAGGTTAAATTCCAAATCTTAAAATTCCAAATTCCAATCATAAAATTGACTTTCAGAATATATATTTGCATTTTTTAGTTTCCGATAACCACTTTAGGGAAACGAATAATTTTGTCTCCTAATTTGTATCCTTTTTCAATAACATCAACAATTTTACCTTTTAATTTGTCAGACGGAGCTGGAATTTGGGTAATTGCCTCAGCAAAGTCAGCATTAAAAACATCTCCTGCTCTTACTTCTACTTGCTCTAAACCTTTAGAAACCAAAGTGCTTTTTAATTTTTCGTGAATTAACTCAACTCCTTTTTTCAAATTTTCATCGTCAGATTTGTTGATTTCCACAGTTGCTCTGTCAAAATCATCCAAAACAGGAAGCATCGCTAATAAAACTTCTTGATTTGCTGTTTTAAACAAATCAATACGCTCTTTTGAAGTTCTTTTTTTGTAATTTTCAAATTCGGCAAATAATCTCAAAAACTTATCTTTTTCTTTTGCCAAGTCTTGAGCTAGTTGCTCTTCAACACTTAATTCTTCAACAATTAACTGCTCACCGTTGGCATTGTTTTCTAACGTTACATCATCTAATTCCTGATCGAATTCTGTATTTTCCGTAGTCATATTACTTGTATTTTTAAAAATATTCTTAAACTTCATTTTAAATTCTTTCTGTTGGATTGCAAAAGTACTGCCAAATCTTATAAAATGTCAAATTGTCACTTTCTTAAAATTGATCAATTGAAAATAATACTTATCCTATAAAAAATTTAGTATAATTTTAAGACTACTACGTTTTAGTTTGTGTTATATTTGGAACCAAAATTATAATCTAATTATTACCTATCAAAATTGAATTTAAGGGTTGGCCTCGGCTTTATAAATAATTATTAATTCAAGTTTACCTTATATTAAAAAAAGCTTCATCTATTTTAGACGAAGCTTTTTTTTATTTCTTTATTTTTCTATTTTATTGCACGGGCGGAGGGATTCGAACCCCCATCAACGGTTTTGGAGACCGCTATTCTACCCTTGAACTACGCCCGTAACTTAAGGTCGGCAAATTAAAAGTTTTTTTTCTTTCCCGGCAACTATTTCAGGCAGAGATTTAAAAAGAAAATCCTTTAAATCCGCACCATCAGCGACAAAAACCTACGTCCCAAACAGTTAACCCAACAAAGCATTTTTCAATCCTTCCAAATCAACAGAAACTTGTTCTCCTGTTACCAAATTTTTAAGTGAATAGGAATTAGATTCAATTTCCTGATCTCCGGCAATTACTGCAAACGGGATTAAACGTTTATCTGCATATTGAAACTGTTTTCCAACCTTTACATTATCAGGATACAACTCTACTTTTATATTTTCTTGTCTTAATTTCTGAATTGCTTTTGAGGCATACAAAGCTTCTTTATCTCCGTAATTAATGAATATTGCTTTTGATGTTGCTGCAACAGTTTCAGGAAACAATTGTAATTCTTCCAAAACCAGATAAATTCGGTCTAAACCAAACGAAATTCCAACTCCGCTCATGTTTTTCAAACCAAAAATACCCGTCAGGTCATCGTATCTTCCGCCACCTCCAATAGATCCCATAGAAACGGTTTTTGGAGCCGCAACTTCAAAAATAGCTCCGGTGTAATAATTTAATCCGCGCGCAAGTGTTACATCAAGATCTAAAGTAGCTGTTGCCAAGCCTAAAGTTGCCACATTGTCACAAATAAATTTCAGTTCTTCAACACCTTTCATTCCTTCTGCTGATGAAGACAATAACTCTGAAAGTTGTTTTATTTTATCTGCAAAAGTTCCTGAGAAATTAAAAAGTGGCTGCACTTTTACCAAAGCTTCCTCAGCAATGCCTTTTTCGATCATTTCTTTTTTTACGCCGTCCTCACCAATTTTATCCAGTTTATCAAGGGCAACTGTAAAATCAATTAACTTATCAGATGCTCCAATAACTTCTGCAATTCCGGATAAAATTTTTCTATTGTTGATTTTAATGGTAACACCTTCTAAACCTAAAGAAGTAAAAACCGTGTCATACAATTGAACCAATTCTACTTCCTGCCATAACGATTTTGAACCTACAACATCGGCATCACATTGGTAAAATTCTCTGTAACGCCCTCTTTGTGGGCGATCAGCTCTCCAAACGGGCTGAATCTGATATCTTTTAAAAGGAAATTCTATTTCATTTTGGTGTTGTACAACATATCTCGCAAACGGAACAGTCAGGTCGTAGCGAAGTGCTTTTTCTGAAATTTTTGCGGTAAATTTATTTAGTTCAATTCTTTGACTCAAATCAATTGTTTCTGCCGAATTAACCTGCAACGATTCAATAGATTCCGGCAATTCAATTTTATTTTTATTGAAGAAAAAATTTCCCGAATTCAATATTTTGAAAATTAAACGGTCGCCTTCTTCTCCATACTTCCCCATCAAGGTGTCAGAATTTTCAAACGACGGAGTTTCAATTGGCTGAAAACCAAATTTCTCAAAATTACCTTTTATAGTTTGAATAATATATTGACGTTTTGACACCTCGGCAGGTGAAAAATCTCTTGTTCCTTGTGGTATGCTTGGTTTTGAAGCCATCTTTTTTATTTTAGATTTCTGATTTAGATTTTAGATTTCTTTGACAGCTAAAATCTAAAACCTTTAAAATTAATTTATTTCTGATTCATTTAGATTGTTGGATTTTCAGACTTTCAACTTTAAGACTTTCCAACTTTCGACTTAATTTAAGTTTGCAAATATCTTATTTTTTAAAATAAATAATGCCAGTTCGAAAACAAACTTGTAACAAAAAACGTATTTTCGTGACAAATTGGTCATGATGCTAAAATTATTTAAAGAAAATATCCGAATTGCTTTTGGTTCGATCAAAACACAATTGCTGCGAACCATTCTTACCGTATTAATTATTGCTATCGGAATTACGGCTTTGGTAGGAATTCTAACGGTTGTAACGGCGCTTGAAAATACCGTATCTACCAATTTTGCATCAATGGGCGCAAATACTTTCAACATCAATCAATACGAAAATAACGTTAAAAACCGTGGTGGCAATGAACGTGAAATCGTAAATCCTATTATTTCATATCCTGAAGCAGTTGCTTTCAAAAATAAATTCAAATATCCTTTTACAGAAACTTCGTTGTCTTTTAACGCGACAACAACGGCCGAAGTAAAATATTCAGATAAAAAAACAGATCCTGAAATTACAATTGTTGGCGTCGACGAACATTTTATTTCTAACTCGGGTTTAGAAATAAGTTCTGGCCGCTCTTTTAATCAATTCGATATTGAAAACAATACGTATTCCTGCGTTGTAGGTTCTGATTTCGAGAAAGGTTTATTGAAAGATGTCAATCCATTAGATAAAATTATATCAATTCGCGGCGCACGTTTTAAAGTGATTGGCGTATTAAAAGAAAAAGGATCCACTTTTGGCAATAGTCAGGATTTACGAGTCCTGATTCCTATTCAGGTTGCGCGTTCTTTGTTTACCGCTCCCAACATTAATTATACGATGAGCGTTATGGTTTCTAAAAAAGAACTTTTAGACGAAGCTATTGATAATGCAACAAGTACAATGCGAAGAGTTCGTAAACTGAGTCCGGTTCGTGATAATAATTTTGGTATAGGCCGAAGCGACGATTTAATTAACAGAATTCTCGGAATTACCAAATATTTAGGCTGGGCTTCCTGGATTATCAGTATCATTACAATTCTGGGCTCTTCAATTGCTTTGATGAATATTATGATTGTTTCGGTTACTGAGCGCACTCGCGAAATTGGTGTTCGAAAGGCTCTCGGTGCTACAAAAGTGACCATTTCAGTTCAGTTTTTTATCGAAACTTTACTGATTGGACAAATTGGCGGTTTGGTTGGAATTGTATTGGGAATTCTTGTTGGATTTGCGTTTGCAGCTGCAATGAGTTTTGCGTTTGTGATTCCGTGGATGGCAATTTTCGCAGCTTTTGCGACTAGTTTTATGGTGGCGATTGTTTCCGGATTATATCCCGCGATAAAAGCCTCTACATTAGATCCTATTGAAGCGTTACGTTATGAGTAATTTTTTTTGAAGCAGAAATAAACATTCCATAGGACCTTCTGTCCCGCTATTCGTTCCAATCTTTTTTGTTGAACCCCAACAAAAAAGGATTTCCACTTCTATCGGGGCTAGATTAGAAATTTCATTTTTTTTAAAGACTTTTAAACTTAGCAAACAAAACTTACATCGGTTGAGAAACCTTGCAGGAAATCATACGATCGTTACTATAAATATCTTTTCTTAATTCAATATTTTCGAAATTCATTTTCTCAAGTAAATCGGTCATTTCTTTTCCTAAATACTGATTGATTTCAAAATATAATTTACCATTTTCAAAAAGACTCCCTTTTGCCAAAGTCGCAATTTTTCTATAAAAAATCAAAGCATCATTGTCGTCTACAAAAAGCGCTAAATGCGGCTCATAATCCAAAACATTTTTTCTTATTTCTTCCTTCTCTAAGTTGCGAATGTAAGGCGGATTTGAAACTATGATATCAAAATTGCAGGTCAGCAAATCTGTATCTAAAATATCCTGAAACAAAAAGGTAACATCAACATTATTATAAATTGCGTTTCTTTTTGCCGTTTCTATAGCTTTTTTTGAAACATCAATACCAAAAACTTCTGCGTTCGGGAGATTTTTCGCCAATGAAACAGCAATACAGCCACTTCCGGTTCCTATATCTAAAACTCGTATTTTTTTCGGCTTATCTTCTTTTTTATTTTCATTAATTATCCATTCGACCAATTCTTCCGTTTCGGGTCTTGGTATCAATACATTTTCATTTACTTCAAAATCCAAACCATAAAAATTTGTTTTTCCAAGTAAATACTGTATCGGAACTTCTTTTTTAAGCTGTTCCAATAAAGCTTTCCAAACTGTTAAATCAGCATCAGTAAAAGTTAATTCGTGATTGAGCGCCAAATCAATTTGTCTCAGCTTATGTTTGTTTTCTAATATTAAATAGAAAAAACTCTCTGCTTCGTATGCATCATACAAAGAAGAAAGTTCCTTAATAAAATGAGTTCTGTATTGCTTGATTTTCATTTCGGTTTTTTGAGCGTTTTTAGCTAAATTCCAATCACATTTTTACAATAAGTATCGCAAACTAAAATTTGTTACAAATTTAATTTACAATTCTTTCAACATCCATACCGGGCAAGAATTGTGCCCTGTACATCCTAATGGAGCATCTAAATACTCAAAGCCTGACTTTTTATATAATTTTTGAGCAGCGTGCATAAAAGGCATTGTTTCGATATAACATTTTTTAAAACCAAAACTTTTAGCCTGTTCCAAACATTTCTCCATCATCTTACTTCCAATTCCTAATCCGCGGGTTTTAGGCAAAAAATACATCTTTTGCAATTCGCAAATTTCTGAATCACCATTTTCTAAAGGTGCTATTCCGGCACAGCCAACAATTTCGCCTTCGTTTTCTACCACAAAATAGATCGCTTTTGGTTTGCTGTATTCTTCAAACATTAAATCTAAATAGGCATCTGCATAAGCTGTCCCTACTTTCGGAATTTCCATTTCATCAAAAACCGATCTTATTAATTGTGCAACTGACTGATTGTCTGATTTTTCAATTTGTCTGATAACCCAATTTTCCATATTTCAATTTAGTCTGAGATATTACAAAAGTAGAAATACTTTTCCGATAGTTTTATAACAAATCAGAATGTTTCACAACTATGGCGAAGTATCGCGACTAAACTCAAAAATAACTAACTTTGTAGCGTGAATAAACAAGAGAAATATATAAGACGTTGCATTGAATTGGCCCGAAATGGTTTTGGATCAACATATCCTAACCCAATGGTCGGAAGTGTAATTGTTTACCAAGACAAAATTATCGGTGAAGGCTGGCATAAAAAAGCCGGCGAACCTCATGCCGAAGTTAACGCAGTTCGATCTGTAAAAGATAAATCACTTTTAAAAAAAGCGACTATTTATGTGAGTTTAGAGCCTTGCAGTCATTTTGGCAAAACACCGCCTTGCTGCGATTTAATAATCGAAAATGAGATTCCGAATGTCGTTGTAGGAACTGTGGATCCTAATGAAAAAGTGGCCGGAAACGGTATTAAAAAATTAGTTGCGGCAGGAGTAAATGTTACCGTTGGTGTTTTAGAAGATGAATGCAACGAACTAAATAAACGTTTTTTTACATTTCATCAAAAAAAGAGACCTTACATTATATTGAAGTGGGCCGAAAGTCAGGATGGATTTTTAGCCCCGGAAAAAGAAATGAATCAGGAACGAAAACCAGTTTGGATTACCAATCAATATTCGAGGCAATTGGTTCATAAATGGCGAAGTGAAGAACAGGCCATTTTTACCGGAACGCAAACTGTTATTGATGACAACCCAAAGTTAAACGTTAGAGATTGGGCAGGAAATAATCCCGTTAGAGTTGTTTTGGATCAGAATAACCGTATTGCAAAAGACAGTTTTATTTTTGATGACACTGTAAAAACGATTGTATTTACAAAATCTGAGACTAATTCTGCAACAGAAAATACTAGTTTTGAAAGCATAGATTTTAGCCAAAATATAATTTCGCAGATTTTAAATGTGTTGCATCAAAATCAAATTCAGTCTGTTATTATTGAAGGTGGTTTACAAACTTTACAATCCTTTATCAATGAAGATATTTGGGATGAAGCGCGCATTTTTATTGGAAAAACTTCTTTTGGAAAAGGCACTAAAGCGCCAGTTCTTTTAAAGAAAAATGCAACTAAAAATTTTATTCAGGAAGATGAATTAATACAAGTAAGAAATCATGATTGACACTATAATTTTTGACTTTGGAGACATTTTTATCAATTTAGATAAACAAGCTACTATTTGGGGATTACAGAAATTAGGTTTAACGGAATGGAATTCTGAATTAGACCGACTGAATCTTTTATTTGAAACAGGAGATATTTCATACGAAGATTTTTTAGCAGGTTTTCAGCAACAGCTTCCAAATGCTTCTAGAGAAGAAATTTTAGAAGCATGGAATGCGGTTTTGGCTGATTTTCCTTTGTATCGATTAGAATTTCTACAAATGCTTGCAAAAAAATACCGTTTGTTCTTGCTGAGTAATACAGATTCTATTCATATTGAAACTTTCGAAAATAAAAGCGGAATTTCATTTTACAGTGATTTTTACCAATGTTTTGAAAAAGTTTATTTTTCTTTTGAAATTGGAAAACGAAAACCAAATCCTGAAGCTTATCAATATATTATTAATAAGCACGAATTATCACCAAAACGCACTTTGTTTGTCGATGATAAAAAAGAAAACACAGATGTGGCGGCTGCTTTAGGACTTCACGTTTGGAATTTACAAGTAGGCCAGGAAGATGTTGTGGATTTATTTGATAAAAAAATATTATAAAATCTTCTTCATTGGCAATATCTATCAGGATAAAGGATTAAAATCATTTTTATAATTCATGCCGCATTTTGCCAAATAGCGTAATGTTCGCGAAAACTTTTCCATTAAAGAATGTAATATTCTACAAAGCTTGATGTTTATTGTTAATAAAATAATTCTACAAGATTGGTGAAATTCATGGCTAAAAAAATATAACATAATTTAGAAATTTACTTTTGGAATATAACGATACGTATCAAACCATTGCTTTTGAATCTGAAGAAATGCTTTTTAAGGAAAAAGGCAGTAAATTTTTTGGATATGCTTTTCCTATCGAAAATGAGGATGCAGTGAAACCAATTATCGAGAATTTAAAAAAACAGCATCCGCATGCAGTACATTTTTGTTACGCGTATCAAATAGGCACAGCTCCAAAAATTTCTTATCGGGCAAATGACGACGGCGAACCAGGTAATACTGCAGGAGCACCAATTTACGGACAAATACAATCTTTTGGACTAACTAACGTTCTGGTTGTAGTTGTTCGGATTTTTGGCGGTGTTAAATTAGGCGTTGGCGGATTAATTGCTGCTTATAAAACAACGGCGCAAATGACGCTTGAAGCTTGCGAAATAGTTGAAAAAACCGTTAATGTTCAATTTTTAATTTCTTTTGATTACAAAAACATGAATAAAGTAATGCGCGTTATTAAAGAAAAAAAACTGGAAATTATATCTCAGGAAATGGAAATTAATGAAGAAACAGGATTGCCAATTGGCAAAATAATTACAAAAACCCGAAAAAAAAATGCCGAAATGATATTCGACATTTTTGATTTAATGTTTGAAATTGACATCAAAACTATATAATTTGATACAAAAAACCACTTCATTTTAACAATTAAATAAGCGTTTTAAATAATTCTAAAATATAATCCGGAGGGGCTGTTGGACGACCCGTTTTTAACGATATAAATACCAAAATAAACGCCGCAGTTGTTAATAACTCATTTGCTTCGTTGTAGATTGCGCAGTCAAATTCAATCTTAACAGACGACTGACTTTTGAAAGCAGTATGAATTGTAAGAAGCTCATCATACCGTGCCGATTTTTTATAATTTATCTGCATTGAAACAATTGGCAGTCCAATTCCGCTTTCTTCCATGCTTTTATACGAAATCCCTTTATTTCTAAGCCATTCCACGCGTCCTATCTCAAAATATGGCACATAATTTCCGTGATAAACAACTCCCATCTGATCAGTTTCAGAGTAACGAACACGCACTTGCGTTTGATGATTTTTCATTATATAGCGATTAAAAAAATTAAGGTTTTAAAAGTTCACTTACAACTTTTTTTTATAAAATTAGAAGGCAAAATATTTTTTTTTACAGAAATTTGTTCACATATTTGTTATCCCGAAATACGGAATAAAATTGCTCCATTTTTATTAGGAGAATCTTTATCAATAATAAAAAAATTTAATTGAATCTATGACTAAAACTGCTCAATCGGTATGGGAAAACTGTTTGTCCTTTATAAAAGACAATATTCAAGATCAAGCCTATAAAACTTGGTTCGAACCAATCAAATCAGTTGAGCTAACCGACAAC
>Ga0247806_10000143_pt1 | contig 46564 bp, 40 predicted proteins | sample UWRJL059202B1_FD_179935 | JGI IMG/M metagenome (GOLD analysis project Ga0247806, IMG submission 179935) | Plant litter microbial communities from Arlington Agricultural Research Station in Wisconsin, United States - UWRJ-L059-202B-1 | ecosystem: Environmental > Terrestrial > Plant litter >... | reverse complement strand
TTTTTTAAAGTAAGTCTTGAGTCCAGCCTGAAGTACCTCATCACCAATATATGTTTGGAGCATACGAAGCAGACGACCACCCTTGGCATATACGATTGAAGGATCGAAAATAGTGGCGATTTCATCAGGGTGATTTACTTCTGTGCGAATTGCTTGAACCCCATCGAGGCTGTCGCGTCGAAGTGCTTGAACGACTTCGTATGTCGCTTGATCAAGCCAAATATGCCAGTCAGGCTGTAGTGCGTCGACACAGACGTACTCCATCATGTTTGCGAAGCTTTCGTTAAGCCAAAGATCGTTCCACCATTTCATTGTCACAAGGTTGCCAAACCACTGGTGGCTTAACTCGTGAGTAATGGTAAGCGCTGCTTGTTGACGAGTCTGGAGTGACCCAGTTTTTGGATCTGTAAGGAGGGCAATTTCACGATAGGTAATAAGACCCCAGTTTTCCATGGCACCCGATGAAAAGTCAGGGAGCGCGACGTGATCAGATTTAGGGAGTGGGTAGGGAACATCGAAGTATTCGTCGAAGAACTCAATGCCACGAGTTGCAATATCAAGTGCGAAATCAAGACTTGCTGGTTCTTGAGCTGGTGTTGCGTATATATTAACTTCAACGCCGCTTTTTGTCTTTGCTGATTTTTTTTGTAATTCACCAACTACCCATGCAAGTAGGTAACTGCTCATGCGTGGTGATGTTTCGAATTGCGTCACGAGCAGTTCATTTTCAACACGTTGGTCGACAACAGGCATGTTCCCTAAAACAGTAATGCCTTGTTCAGTCGTAAGGGTGACATCAAACGTCGCTTTGGCTTCAGGTTCATCGATACATGGAAAGGCCTCACGAGCGTGGTGACTTTCGAATTGGGTGGCGATGAGTTCTTTTTTGACGCCATCATGTTCGTAGTAACAAGGATAAACACCGTGCATGCCGTCAGTAATTGCACCGGAGAAAGCGACAACAACGACGTGCGTACCTTCGATGATATCAGGATGGGTAATTGTCAGCTCTTGATCATCAAGCGAGAAGTCTGCTTGCTTGCCATCAAATGTTGCCGATTGGATTGTGAGATCTTTCGAGTGAAGGATGATAGTGCTCGCAAGCGCAGTCGAGACCCCGTTGATCGTTACCGTACCGGCAAAAGTACGACCGATTCGATCAAGTGTGACTGAAAGTTGATAGTGTTCTGGAACAAATGTCTGGATAAGTCGATTTACAGTCTGCATTGATCTAGTATAGCAATCAAAGTGACTGCTCGCTACACAGGGAAGTCGACTTCCCTAGACATTATTTTCATACAGACTTATGATCAGAGGCAAAGAGGAGAATAATGGTGTCACACGAAGCACGAATCCATATTGCACAAACGACGATCTTGCGGGAGCTGCTTTTTATGCCCTCGGCACTATTTAGTGAACTTCAAAAAGCGACGGCTCTAGAAAGTGATCATGTGAAATTTCATATAGCTCGTTTGGTTGAGCTGGGGTATGTTCAGAAAAACGATCAGACCTACGCACTTACTCAGGTAGGTAAAGAATATGCGAACAAGCTTGATACCGATAACAATCAAATTGAACGTCAGCCAAAATCAGCAGTTATTTTAGTTGTTGAAAATGAACATCAACAGTATCTTGTGCAGGAGCGACTAAAACATCCCTATTTTGGTTACTGGGGTTTTCCGGGTGGCAAGATTCGTTGGGGTGAGACGATACTTGAGGCTGCACAAAGGGAATTAATGGAAGAGGTAGGGATAACTGCAACACTTAAACATAAAGGCGTTTATCACGAGTTGACTCGATCAAAAGAAACGAATGAAATATTGGAAGATAAAATTTTCCAGGTTGTGTTCGGACATTCACCACAGGGCGAAATAGCTCAGAACTTCGAAGGTGGCCGTAACGAATGGCTGAGCGCGGATGATGTTGCGAAAAAGAGCAAAGTGTACAAAAGCTTTGACATTGAATTTGCAGTAGGGACGGGTGACATGAAATTTATCGAGAAAGAACAAATCTATGACGAAGGTGAGTTCTAGCTCGATCATTCGCGTTACTTTGTCGGGATCGTTCCGACGAGACACAGAAGGCTTGGAGCGTGTATATCGAGAGCTTGCTCTGAATCAGTGCCAAATTCTTTCGCCTCGAACACTCGACTTCAGCGACACCTCGGTCTTATTTGTCCGTAACCAGGTAGAAGTACGTGATGAGGTCAAGACGATACAAGATCATCACCTGCAGGCAATCGCGCTGTCACACTTTTTGTGGGTACATATATCCAAAGGCTATGTAGGTACGAGCACGGCAATGGAAATAGGGTTCGCGTATGCAAATAATATTCCAATCTATGCAACTGAGGCGCCAATAGACGAAATGTTAAAACAATATGTACAGGTTGTCGGTAGTGTCTTTCGAGCCATTGAACATTTACCGTCATAATTCCATACTAGTCACATGAATGTTCGTCAGCGGAGGATTTTTGCAGTTATACTGAGCCTTATTGGATTGGCTGCGACTATTTTACTCGCAGCACCGCCTGTTATCGAAGACACACAACGAACCGTCGTTATGCCACCAACCGTTGCGCAAACAGGTTCAGCTGCAGAAGCGCTTGAATCCTTGGCGGTAAAAGGCCGAGCTGCAAAAACGGGCTATGCTCGATCTGAGTTTGGAAATGGCTGGGCGAGTACAAGTGGATGCGATACGCGTAATATCATCTTGCATCGCGATCTAGACAATCCGGTTGTTGATGACAAGTGTGCAGTTGTGAGTGGCACGCTGAATGATTCGTATACGGGAACAGTTATTATATTTGAGAAGGGGAGTAGCTCGATACAAATTGATCATGTCATCGCATTGTCTGCTGCGTGGCAAACGGGTGCACAGCTACTATCGCGAGAACAGCGTATTCAACTGGCAAACGACCCACTCGAACTTATTGCGGTTCAAGGTGATGCCAACCAACAAAAGAGCGATGGTGATGCAGCTACGTGGCTCCCTTCCAGCAAGCCGTTTCGCTGTGAATATATTGCTCGTCAGATTGCCGTGAAGCAAAAATATACCCTATGGGTAACACCTCCAGAGAAAGAAGCGATGTTGTCTGTATTGTCATCGTGTCCTGATCAGGCACTGCCTGCGAAATAGGTCTATTGCGGTACGATCAAGAATTAGGTATAATAGCGACAGTACATTCCGGCCGCCAGGTCGGAATTTTTGATAGAAGATGCCCCACATTTAATCGGAAAGGATTATATATTATGGAAGAACTAAACCTAAAACAATTGACTCTCGCAGTTCGTACAATCGCTGAAGAGAAGAACCTCCCAGAGAACGTTGTTATCTCTGTTATTGAACAAGCAATCGCTGCTGCATGGCGCCGTGATAACGGTGAACGTGACCAAGAAGTTCGTAGTGAACTAAATGTGAACGACGGTACTGCAAACGTATTCGTTGCACGCGAAGTTGTTGAAGCTGTTGGATCTGACGCACACGAAATCAGCCTTGAAGACGCTCGCAAAGTGAAAAAAGACGCAGAAATTGGTGACATGATCGAAGAAGAGCACGAAGTTACAAGCTTTGGCCGTGTTGCTGCACAGACTGCAAAGCAGGTTGTCTTGCAACGTCTTCGTGAAGCAGAACGTGAAGTAGTACTCGGTGAATACGAAGACAAGATCGGCACAGTTGTGAACGCAACTGTCCAACGCGTTGAACCACGTGTTATCCGTATCGAAGTTGGTAAAGCTAACGGAATCATTCCTCAGAGCGAACAAATCCAAGGCGAATACTACAGTGTTGGTGCACGCATCAAGGTCTACATCAAAGACATCGAACGTGACAACCGTGGTCCACAACTTATTCTTAGTCGTGGTAACCCTGAATTCATCGAATACCTCTTCCGCCAAGAAGTTCCTGAACTTGAAACTGGTGCTGTAGAAATCAAGGGTATCGCTCGTGAAGCTGGTCGTCGTACAAAGCTTGCTGTTGCAAGTACTGTTCCTGGCGTTGACCCAGTTGGTACATTCGTCGGTGGTCACGGTACTCGTGTGCAAGCTGTCATGAACGAAGTTGGTGACCAAGAAAAGATCGACATCGTCACATTTGACGAAAACACAGAACAATTCATCAAGAACGCACTTAGCCCAGCTGAAGTAAGCAAGGTTGTGATCAACGAAGAAACAAAGCGTGCAACCGTATTTGTAAACGAAGACCAACAATCAATCGCAATTGGCCGTGGTGGTCAAAACGTTCGTCTTGCAAGTAACCTTACTGGATACGAACTTGATATCGAACAGGCAACTGCTGCTGCAAAGCCTGCTGCCGCTGGTCCAAAGAAGAACATCGAAGACAGCCTTTTGAACGCTGTTGAAGAAAACACCGAAGAAACAGCTTAGTTTTTTCTAACAAATATAAATTAGCACTCTATTGCAACGAGTGCTAATTTTGCTATACTAGGTATAGAACGTAAGAGCACATAACAAATAGGCTTGCGCTTCTTATACAGGAGGATAGATAATAGTATTATGGCTGATGATTTCGCAGAATTTATCACACATCTGACCGATAATGCTCGGACAAGCCTTCACCACGCAACAATGATTGCGCAAGGGTACGGTAGCCCGTATATCGGAACAGAACATCTCCTTCTCGGAGTTATGGCACAAGGCGCTTCTGTTGGTGCAAAAATCTTAGCAGATGCGGGTGTCACACTTGATCGTGCGCAAAATGCACTCAACATGGTACCAGTTTCGGCAATTGTTGGTGGACTCAGCACAAAGAGCCTCAGTGAAACGGCGAAGCTGACACTAAAAATGAGTTGGGATATTGCTCAAGAATTCCACCAAGATTATCTCGGCACGGAACACATACTTTATAGTATCTTGACTCAAAAGAACGCTCGCGCAACAGTATTGCTGCGTGATATGAACGTAAATATCACCGATATTGTTTCGGAACTTGAAGAATATCTGGATCGTCAGGGTGAATCTTATACTGCGGTTGATGATGACATGATTGCAGAAAAGAAAAAGGCACCAGCTCGTAAGGGTGCACTTGGTATTTTCGGAACTGATTTAACTGCGCGCGCAAAAGAAGGCAAACTCGATCCAGTTATTGGTCGCGGAGAACAGGAAGAACGACTCGTTACGATTCTTAGTCGTCGCACCAAGAACAATCCTGTGCTTGTTGGTGAACCTGGCGTCGGTAAGACGGCAATTGTTGAAGGTCTTGCGCAACGTATTGTTAGTGAAGATGTTCCCGAACATTTACTCGATAAGCGTATTATTCAACTTGATCTTGCAGGAATGATCGCTGGTACAAAATACCGTGGTGAATTCGAAGAACGCCTGAAGAAGGTTGTAGCTGAACTACACGAACAAAAGAATGTCATCGTCTTTATTGATGAACTCCACCTTCTTGTTGGTGCAGGTGCAGCCGAAGGTGCGCTCGATGCTGCCAATATTTTGAAACCGGCACTTGCTCGCGGTGAGATTCGCCTGATTGGTGCAACGACCTTGGATGAATACCGAAAGCATATTGAAAAAGACACTGCGCTTGAACGTCGTTTTCAAACGATTGTTGTTCCAGAACCAAAGCTGAAGGATACAATCGCTATCTTGAAGGGCCTAAAGCCTTACTATGAAAAGCACCACGGCGTCACTATTAGTGACGACACGATTGAAGATGCGGTGTATATGGCCGATCGATACATAAACGAACGCTACATGCCAGATAAAGCAATTGATGTCATTGACGAGGCGGCTGCACGTGTCCGTGTAAAATCTGGTCGCAAGCCAAGTAAACTTCGTGATTATATGAGACAGCTCAAAAACCTGAACGAAAAAATGGAAGAAGCGGTGACCGCGGAAGATTACGAACGCGCAGCTTTGTATAAAACACGTATTAGCCAGCTAAATACAAAACTTGATGAAACCCGCACTGAATACGAAAAGAAAACACCGATTGTCCTTAAAGATGATGATATTGCGCATGCAATTTCGCTGATGACTGGTATTCCTGTGAGTCGCGTTCAGAAATCTGAAGCGAAGCTGCTTCGGAATCTTGAAGGTCACCTTGAAAAATATGTCATTGGCCAACGTGAGGCTGTCGAAAAAGTATCTCGTGCAATTCGCCGAAGCCGCAGTGGTGTAGCGAGTAGCAAACGACCAATTGGGTCATTTGTATTCATGGGTCCTACTGGTGTTGGTAAGACTGAACTTGCAAAGGTTTTGGCACGCGAAGTATTCGGAAGCGAAGATAACTTGATCAAGATTGATATGAGCGAATTCAGTGAACGACACACAGCCAGCCGACTCGTCGGAGCGCCTGCGGGATATGTTGGATATGATGACGGCGGACAATTAACTGATAAGATCCGACGCCAACCATACAGCGTTGTATTGTTTGATGAAATTGAAAAAGCAAACCCTGAAGTATTCCATTTGCTTCTGCAAATCCTCGAAGACGGCGCATTGACCGATGCAAAAGGTCATAAAGTAGACTTCTCTAATTCAATCGTTATTTTGACAAGTAACCTTGGCGCTGACCGAATGATGAAAGAATCAAGCCTTGGATTTAGCGCGGTGACACGAAATGACCAAAAGCAACTTGATGAAGTGCATAACGAAAATGCACTTGCAGCCGAAGAAGCATTGAGCCGTATTATGCGACCAGAGCTGATTAATCGGTTCGATTCAATTGTTACATTCCGTGCGCTTACAAAAAAAGAAGTAGGAAAGATCTTTGATAAGCTCTTGAATGAATTGCAAGATCGTCTTGTGCGTAAAGGTATTCACCTAGTTGTTGCAGCCTCAGCGAAGCGCCAGATTATCACCGAAGGACACGATGAAAAGTATGGAGCACGTCCACTTCGACGCGCGATGCAAGACCTCCTCGAGCTCCCAGTTGCAGATGGTATCTTGTCTGGTGAATATGAAAAAGGTACAGTATTAAAAATAGCTGCGGTAAGAGGAAAAATTCAAATCAATGTCGGACAAGAAGCATAGCTTACAAAAAACAATAACTGGTGCTGTTATCAGCATCGTCATCCTCGTCGCTGCCGGACTTCTGTACATGAACCGGCAGTACGCGATTGATCAAGTAGTTGTATGGGGATACACCCCAACTGCGAGTATCAAAGCTATTGAGGATCGAATTGATTTAACAGGTAAAGGCCAATTTTATTTCTATGCGACACAACCTGAAGTGGCGAATGCGGATCAATTCAATAAAGATTGCCCTCGACAAGAGGTGGGAAACCCAATTTTAGGCTGTTATGCTGCAGGCCGAATCTATATCTATGATATTGATAACGCGCAGCTTGATGGCATTGAAGAGGTGACATCTGCTCACGAAATGCTGCACTCTGCGTGGGATAGGATGAGCCCAGAAGACCAAGAAAAAGTTGGAGTGTTGCTAAAGACTGAGTATCTGAAACGTTCACAAAATGACACGGATTTCGTTGAACGAATTCAATATTACCAACGAACTGAGCCGGGTGAATTTTTGAATGAGCTGCATTCAATTTTGGGAACAGAAAATAGCATCCTCGATCCTGAGTTAGAAGCGTACTACAAGAAATATTTTAATGATCGTCAAAAGATTGTCGCACTTCACCAAAAATACGACAGTATGTTTAAAGATGTGAAAAAGCAATCAGAGACTCTGTATGCTGAACTAACTGCACTAGGTAAAACAATTGATACGCGAACAAACGTGTACAACGCTGACGTAAAACAACTGTCTGCGGACATTGAAGCGTTCAATACTCGTGCGAATGGTGGTGGGTTCGTATCCATTAATCAGTTCAATAATGAACGAGCAGCGCTGGTTGCGAGGTCGAATCAGTTAGATGCTGACAGAGCTGCTATTAGTACTGACATCGACACGTACAATACAAAGTACACTCAATACGAGGCACTGTCTTCGCAAATCGAAGTATTAAATAAAAGCATCGATAGCTTTAATCAACTACAGCCAACCCCATCGGTTAATAATTAAGGAGCTTTTCTAAGCTATAATCAAACGTAATGGCAAAAGCTAAAACTCAATTCATCTGTCAAAATTGTGGAACGACGCACAGCAAGTGGGCTGGGCGTTGTGATAACTGTGGCGAATGGAATACGCTTGTCGAACAAGTAGTAAGCGGTGGAACATCTTCTGTCGCAAAGGCATCATCGAGCGGTCGCGTACTAAACGTGCAGTCTATCAAAGATATGCCAGCCGACGATACCTCGAAGCGCATGACTACCGGTACGAATGATTTAGATGTTGTGCTTGGTGGGGGAATCTTGCCAGGTGCCGTTGTGCTTCTTGCGGGACAGCCGGGCATTGGTAAAAGTACACTGCTTTTGCAGGTAACTGCGCATATCGCAAAGACAACGTCGGTGCTGTATGTAAGTGGTGAGGAATCTGCCAGTCAGGTAAAGTTACGTGCAAAACGTCTGGGTGCTGAATCGAGTGAGAAATTGGATTTCGTTGCCAGTACGAGTGCGAATGATATTGCGGCAACGATTCGCAATGGTCAGTATGCGCTTGTGATTGTTGACTCTATTCAAACACTTGCATTGGATGAGATAACGAGTGCGCCGGGAACGGTCAGTCAGATTACCAATAGTAGTAATGTTCTTATTCGCGCTGCAAAGGAAACGGGAACGTCTGTGATTCTTGTCGGGCACGTCACAAAAGAGGGCAGTATCGCCGGTCCAAAGGTACTTGAGCACCTCGTTGATGTTGTGCTGCAGTTTGAGGGTGACCGATATGGTGGCTTCAAAATTGTGCGTGCAGCCAAGAACCGTTTTGGATCAACCAATGAAGCTGCTATCTTTGAGATGTTTGAAGAGGGCCTTAGAGCCGTTGAGAACCCGTCTGCTGCACTTCTTGCAGAAAGAAACCCTGCGGATGGTTCTGTCGTGCTAGCGACCCTAGAAGGCACGAGACCGCTACTGGTAGAGATCCAAGCGCTTGTGAATCCGACCAGTTTCGGGTATCCTAAGCGTACCGCGAGCGGGTTTGACCTCAATCGACTCAACGTGCTGATCGCCGTTATGGAGCGTCGCACAAAATTGAATTTATCTGATAAAGACATCTACATAAACGTTGTTGGTGGACTCAAACTTAACGACCAGGCCGCGGACCTTGCAATCTGTATGGCAATTGCCAGTGCAGCAGCTGGCCGTCGTATGGATGACGAAACGGTTGTCTTTGGTGAAGTAGGACTTGGTGGCGAGGTTCGATCAGTCCCCGGTGTCGACAAACGCGTCGCGGAAGCAAAAAAGCTGGGCTTTAAAAAAGCTATCGCTCCAAAAATACACAGCGCAAATACATTTATTAAACCCGTAGCTGATCTTCGCACCGCATTGATCGACTACCTACAAAAGTAAAAGGACCTTATGGAACTACTTATTATCCTCACGCTGCTTGTTATTGCAGCCGAGACGAGCTACCTTGTTGTAGCGCAGACAGTAAAATTAAAACACTCAAAGAAACAGCACATGCCAATTTTCGTTGACACGTCAGTATTGATCGATGGCCGTATTATTGCGATTGCAGAATCCGGTTTCATTACTAGTACTCTGTTTATCCCACGCACCGTCGTTGGTGAATTGCAATTCCTTGCAGACAACGCCGACAGCGAAAAGCGTACACGTGCCCGTCATGGTTTGGATATTGTAAAAGAACTTCAAGCAATGTCGAACGTAAAGGTTGAAATTTTTAACGACGGAACCAAAGCCGAAGAAGGTGTCGACAACCAACTTCTAAAGCTTGCCAAAGAATATAACGGAGCAATTTGTACTATCGATTTTAACTTGAACAAAGTTGCACAAGTAGAAAAGATCCCTGTACTGAATGTAAACGATCTTGCGAAGACACTTCGTATGGCATACCTTCCTGGTGAAAAGATTCGCCTCGAGTTAACTCAAAAGGGAAATGATCAGCACCAAGCTGTTGGACACCTTGCCGACGGAACTATGGTTGTCGTTGAACACGCCAACAGCCAGATTGGTAAGACTGTAGAGATCGAATTCATTCGTGCTCTTCAGACTGCAGCAGGCAAGATGATGTTTGCACGACTCGTTGGGGGCGGTGACCGCGATGTCATTAAAAAAGCAGCTGCTCAAACAAAACGTGCTTCTGTAAAAGCTCAGTTACCTGCAAAGATCTTGAAGCCTGTACGTCGTGCACGTACACAACCAGAGCCTGTTGCGATTCCTGTGCCAGAACTTGCACCCGCGCCGCTACCTAAGCCACAGCAGCAATCACGACAGCCTCAAGCACCTCGTGAAACATCTGCACGACCACAGGCGCAAAAGAATGCCGGTCGTCAGAACAATCGCCGCCGAACTCCTGAAGATAGTTTGTTTGAATTGCTAGATAAGCAAGAATAAGACTTTCGCCTATATAACAAAAGAACCTCCGCAATGGAGGTTCTTTTATGTTCGTTAGATAGTATTAGTTGGTGTAATATCCTGAGTCGGTTACGGTAATAGTCACGCGACCTGCAGGAGTTGCTGCACCACTGTAAGTGCCGACAAACTGGTTAGTGCTTCCTTGGGCTACATCAACGTTCGCTCCGTCAACAGTCATCTTTACACTTGATGCACCATTAAGAGGGAATTTACCTGGTGTGACTGACACTGTAATTTTCCAGCTTCCCGATCCGTTAGGAGTAACTGACGGGCTACTCACCGTAGGCCGAGCATCACCACAGGTATGTACATCGTCATCTTTAGTCGAATCATACCCGTTAGGGACGCTTGTAAAGACATCTTTCTTTGTGACTGGGTCAGTTGTCTTGATGACGCCAACCTTGTCACGTGCGCCTTCTGGTGTACAGTCAGTCGCTTTTTTCTTCGATACTCGGTCGAATGTTAATTCAGCATTTGCTTGACCTTGAGTCTTGTTCCACCATGATGGATAGAGTTCGTTTCCAACTTTTTGAATTCCTGTTGGCATCGTGAACCAGTCACCAGATTTCCATTTACCCTCAGGTGCATAGACTTCTTTGTGCGCGAATTCCATGACTGAGGCAACGATCGGGCTACCAAGTGATGACGTTCCTTTTTTAAGAATTGTCGTATCAGGGTTACCAAGCCAGACACCCATTGTCAGTGCTGGGCTGTAGCTCATCATCCAAAGGTCCTTTGCGTTTCCGCCCTTATCGGATGTACCAGTCTTTGTTGCAGTCTTCACGCCAGGAATACTTTTCGCTGCGTATGAACCAAGTGCAGCACTTGCGTTCGGGTCACTGAGGATATCATCAAGAATATATGCTGATTGCGCGCTGACAACTTGCTTGCCTGCAACATCTGCCCATTTCTTTAATGTTTCACCAGAACTATTTTTTACTTCAAGCACGCTTGATTGAGGTTTGTAGATACCACCACGAGCAATTGATGCATATGCATTGACGAGATCAACTTGCTTTAGACCACACCCACCAATAGCGAGTGAAAGTCCAGCGGTTTTATCGGCGCCTTGTGTACAGTAACTAGTTGCACCCATTGCCTGGATGGTTGCAAGGGTTGAGCCCTTTTTAGCTTGTTCGTTAATGTACATCGCTTTTACAGCAGGAATATTACGAGAAGTTGCCAGGCTGATTCGGAGTGGGATACTTCCCTTGAATGTGCGGTCAGCGTTTTGTAGCTGTGAGCCATAGATGGCATCAATTGGATCGTCTGTTAATTCGCGTGATCCACTTCCGTAGTTTTGTTGACCAGTTGCTTTTTGTTCAAACAATTGAGAGAAAACAAGTGGCTTCACTGATGATCCTGGCTGAATGTATGCAGTTGCTGCATTGTCTTGACCGTAACCTTCGTATTGGAAGTCACGACTTCCGACGAGTGCAACGATTTGTCCGGTCTTTGAATCTTCAACTGTGGCAGCGCCATTTGAGAATCCTGCTGATTCAGGAACATATGATTTGAACATGCTTGTCATTGCTTCTTCGAGCTTGTTTTGGATACGAATATCAAGCGTGGTTTTAACGGTGAGGCCACCTTTACCGACAGTTGACTTACCAAGTTCATTTTCGAGTTGTGAGCGAACCATCTGCACAAAGTGTGGTGCCTTGATATTCTCGTACTGGTTTGTCTGCGGTTGGATGCTATCGAGAATAGGCACCTTCTTTGCTTCGTCTGCCTGCGCCTGTGTAATGTATCCGACGTCGCGCATACTGTTCAAGACTTCGTGTTGACGATTAATCAGACGTTCGTGACCAGGAATGTTATATGGGTCAAATGTCGTAGGGTTTTGTGGGATGGCTGCAAGAAGCGATGCTTCTGCGAGTGTGAGGTCTTTTGCTGCCTTACCGAAATATGCACGTGCACCAGATTCTGCACCGTTACGAGGTCCACCGTATGGTGACTCATTAAGATACAGTGACAAGATTTGATCTTTGTCATACATACGTTCAATTTCGATAGACAGAATCAATTCTTTGATCTTGCGGGGAACACCACCAAAACCGCGATCTGATGCTTCATCAGCGAAGAATACCTGCTTCACAAGTTGCTGAGTTAGTGTTGAACCACCTTGGACTGATCCACCGGTGGCATTGTTAAAGAGGGCACGAGTTGTACCGCTAACGCTGACACCGCTGTGCTTGAAGAAATCACGGTCTTCAATTGCAACTGTCGCTTTTTTCAGGTTATCGCTAAGGTCTTTGCTTTGAACGACAAGTTTGTAGTTTCCACCACCTTTATCTTCCCAAAGGAGTTGATCGTTGCGGTCGTAGTACTTAGTGACTGTAGACTGGACTCGCTTATCAATTTCACCTGGACGAATTTGGTCGAGGTCTTTACGGAAGTAGGCAAAGAGACCACCAATAAGAAGTGCCATAAGTAGAAGACCGACACCGGCAATTTTAAGGGCCATGATAACACCACGTTTACTGAACCAGTACGCCCAAAAGCGCTTTGGATGCATACGATGTAAGAATCGTTTTACTGGGTGTTTTGGAAGTGTCGCAAGGTATTCAGCTCTGCGACGAGTCTCTGAGTCCTTCTTTGCCTTGCGCTTGCGCGATAGGTTTGAATAGACGCTTAATTTTCGTGATGACGATTTTTTAGCTTTAGCCACTTTTCCCCTAATTCCCTAGATCTCTTTATGAGCAATATCTTCACCATTATACCATTAATTACGGTGCGTAAAGATGAATTATTTGCTATACTACCAGAGATATAACAGATTAGGAGAAGATAGAATGCGACTTTCCGAAGAACTGCAGTGGCGTGGCTTCGTCAATCAGATGACGTATGCAGATATTACCGAACTTGATAAAGGTCCTATCTCTTTCTATTGGGGTGTAGACCCTAGTGCCGATAGTATGACAATTGGAAACTTTGCAGCTGCTATGATGGTGCGACATTTTATTGAAGCTGGTCACAAAGCCTACCTGCTAGTCGGTGGAGCAACTGGTATGATCGGTGACCCGGACGGCAAAAAAGATGAACGCAATCTTCAAACCTTGGAAGATATTGCTGCGAATAAAGCAGCTATCGCAGAACAATACAAAACAGTTTTCGCTGGTAAAGATTTTGAAATTGTCGACAACTATGACTGGTTCAAAAATCTAAACTATCTTGATTTCCTACGTACGGTTGGAAAAAATGTTCCATTAAGTCAGATGCTTGGCCGTGAATTCGTGCAATCACGACTTGGTGAAGATGGTTCGGGGATTAGTTACGCTGAATTTAGTTATTCTTTGATTCAGGGATACGACTTCCTCCATTTGAATCGTGAACACGACGTTACATTACAAGTATGTGGCGCTGACCAATGGGGTAACTCAATTGCAGGTGTTGATTTAATCCGCCGCTTGGATGCTAAAGAAGCACACGTGTACTCAACGCCACTCGTGATAAACAAGGCAACCGGCAAGAAGTTCGGGAAATCTGAAGAGGGTGCAGTCTGGCTTGATCCAAAAAAGACGAGTGTGTTTAAGTTCTACCAATTCTGGTTGAATTCTGATGACGAGGGAACTGCTGATTACGCAAAAGTCTTTACGCTACTTAACCAAGACGAAATCGCCGAGATGCAACGTCAAGTTGCTGAAAATCCAAGTGCTCGTGAAGCGCAAAAGACCTTAGCGCGCGAAGTGACGAAGATCGTTCACGGTGATGCGCGTACAGAAAGTGTCGAACGTGTTACAAGCGCACTCTTTGGTGGTACACACTTCAACGACCTTACGGGCGAAGATCTTGATGTTCTCGCGGGTGAAATTCCAACGGGTCTACGAGGCACATCAGTTGTCGAACTGCTGGTTTCAACCGGGAATGCTTCGAGCAATGGTGATGCGCGTCGCCTCATTGAAGGCGGTGCAGTTTCTATGAATGGTGAAAAAGTTTCTGAAGACTTTGCTATTAACGAACCGGCTCTTCTTAAAAAAGGTAAGAATAGCTTCATACTTGTTCGCTAAGATACTATAGAGATATGAATATTAATGCGCCACTTGGTCAGGTCAAAGGCGTAGGCGAAAAGACCGGTGCTCAATTTGAGTCAGCCAACATCCGTACTATTAATGACCTGATAACATTTCTGCCTCGTGCATACGATGATTTTTCGCATGTGACTGCGATTGCAGATATCAAGCCCGGCAAGCTAACGATTAAGGCACGCTGCGAGAAAATCGCAACACGACCTGTTCGACGTGGACTTCGCATTACAACTGCAACACTTGCTGATGAGACGGGTAAGTTGCAGGCCGTTTGGTTTAACCAGCCATACCGAGAAACGCAACTAAAGACCGGTGAAGAATTCTACTTCTCGGGTGACTTTGAATTTAACTACAATAAATATCAGCTTTCGAATCCAAGTGCCGAAAAGGTGAGTGATATGCCAATCCAGACGGATCGCATTTTACCAACGTATCGTGCAATTCATGGATTGAAGACGACATTGGTACGCAAGATCTTGGGCGAACTTCGACCGCTCATGACCATGCTCCCCGAAACATTACCGGCGACTCTAGTAAAATCTGAAAAGCTCGTCAGTCATAGTGATGCAGTATTGGGGATGCACTTCCCCGAGACTATTGAAGATATATCGAAAGCAAAAGAACGTATTGCATTCGAAGAGCTATTCGCACTCCTCCTTGCGAGTCAAATGAATCGAATTGAGAATGCGAAATTACAAGGATGGCACATTCCTTTTGAACAATCTGTGGTGAAAAGTTTTGTCTCGGGATTGCCGTTTGAATTGACGGGTGCGCAACGGATTGCCGCATGGGATATTTTGCAAGATTTTGAGAAGCAAGTGCCGATGAACCGCCTTCTACAAGGTGATGTGGGCTCAGGAAAGACTGTGGTTGCGGGACTTGCCGCACGACAGGCTGCGCATGAAGGTTTTCAAACTGCAGTGATGGCGCCAACTGAAATCTTGGCTTCACAGCACGCTGAAACCTTAAACCGACTCCTCTCACCGTTTGGTGTCAGGGTTGGATTACTCACGGGTAGTGTCAAAGGTAAAGCGCGTGAAGCGCTGTATGCTGCGATTACATCTGGTGATGTAGATGTTGTTGTTGGGACACACGCCTTAATCCAGGGTGGAGTGCAGTTCCATCGATTAGGATTTGTCGTTATTGACGAACAACATCGTTTTGGCGTGAACCAACGCCAGGAGCTATTAAAGAAATCAGAGCATATGCCACACCTCCTGGCGATGACAGCAACGCCAATTCCACGAAGTTTAGCTTTGACTGTGTATGGCGAACTGGATGTGTCCGTATTGAATGAACGGCCAAAAGACCGCAAAGATATTGCAACTAAAATCTGGTCACCAAATAGTCGACCGCAATTATATAGGCTTATCGAAGAACAACTTGTTGCAGGACGACAGGCATATGTTATCTGTAGTCTGATTGATGGTAATCCGGACAATGAACTGAAGAGTGTGCAGACAGAGTTTAAGCGTCTCGACCAGGCAATCTTTAAACATCGCAAGATTGGTTTGCTTCATGGAAAAATGAAGTCATCTGAAAAAGAAGAGGTGATGCGACGATTTTCGACAGGTGAAGTGGAAATCTTGGTAAGTACGACTGTTGTCGAAGTGGGCGTCGACGTTCCGAACGCGACAGTAATTCTTATTGAAGATGCTGATCGATTCGGATTGGCTCAGCTACACCAGTTACGTGGACGTGTCGGGCGAAGTTCGTATCAAAGCTATTGCTACTTAATGGTCAGCTCATCGAAGGCGCCGAGCCAACGCTTGAAAGAAGTCGAAAAAAGTAATGACGGGTTCCATTTAGCAGAGGTGGATATGCGGCTTCGTGGTCCAGGTGAGATTTATGGACGCGCACAACACGGTGAATTGAATCTACAAGTTGCAACACTTGCTGACGCTAAAATGATCGCGCGTGCACAGAAGGCTGCGAAAGCATTCGCCGCCGAAGGTACAGATTTGCTACAATATAAGCAGTTACACAAAGATGTTGAGCATTATCAACGTCTCACGACATTAAATTAAACAAAACGAATCAAAAAAATGTACGCTGGCACAACTTACGGAAAACGATCTGGTCAACTTATTGGTGTACACCAACGGATTGATCGTGTTGCCCGTCGACATATTGCACCACTTCTTGGTGGTACAACTATTTTCCCAACTGCGGGTGAAATTCTTCACTTTGAAGGAAATAACGGTCCAGATGGCATCAAGCGTAAAAGCCCTTCGATTGATGAACCGTGGCATTTTATTGATCCAGAAAATATAGATGATCGTTCAGTCCTTGATATGATCGGTGACCATCAGGTGAACCTCGCTGTCGCACTGAAGGCGAAGAACCAAGAGCGGGCCGCATTTGAGGCTGCCTGGATGGCCCACGCGATCGTAGATGGTCTCACACCAGCACACCACTTCCCCCTAGCTGATAAGATCGAAGAACTTTTCGGCATGCCACACCATGAACGCAGTAGCGTCAAAGAAAAGAATATTATCAAAGGCGCAAATCGCCGAGATACATTGTCAAAAAACTGGCAGTACTGGGGCAAGCACGGCATCTTTATGAATCACTTTATGTTTGAGTTTGGTGTTGCGACTGCAATCCTAGGTAAGAACTTTGGAAAGATTGTCATAAGTGAAAATGATATCGCAGAATTGAAGCTTTTAGGGTACGAAAAACTATTCCTCAATATTATGGAACAGGTGATTGAACTCAATACATATGAAAAATATTCAAAAAAAGGCTGGAGTCGCCAGTTAGCACGGACAGTTCGTCTTGAATTGGTGCCACTTATCGTAAAAGCTGTCGTACTTGGTTGGTATGAATCGGTGTTGAAAGCAGAGAAGAAGTAATGAACGTACGCATCATCGCGGGCTATTATGGCGGACGAATCATCGTTGGTTCAGGAAATAGGCGAACGCACCCAATGGGCGAGCGTATTCGCAACGCACTTTTTAACAAGATCCAGCACGAACTTCCAGGCGCTGACGTATTAGACGTATTTGCAGGTAGTGGAGCGCTGGGGCTTGAATCATTAAGTCGTGGAGCAAAGCATGTCACCTTCGTTGAAAAAGATCGAGTTGCTCAAAAAGTAATTGCAAAAAATATTGAAAAACTTGATGTTGATGAGCAAACGACACTCATTCGATCGGCTGCATCACCTTGGTTGAATCTGTCCGAAGAATACTATGACATTATTTTCGCAGACCCGCCGTATTACGACCCACAGTTTTCCACAGTTAAAGATTTGTTTGCACTATTAAAACCAAACGGGCTTATGGTATTATCATACCCAGGTAGTGAGGAAGCGCCGACCGAAACGGGAGTTGTTGTGGTGGACAATCGTAGTTACGGAAATGCAAGTCTTGCTTTCTACCGTAAAAGGGACGCTTAGGCGTCCTTTTTGCTTTGTGAAAGCAATGCTCCATACGCGAGCCACATAGTGTCATCACGTCTTGGCTGATCCCATACAGACAAACTTAAATCATTATTCTTTAGGTGGGACTCGATATGCGAGCGATACGCTTTCCATTCTTCTGGCGAATGTTTGTATATATGTGCAAGCTGCTGGGCGGTGTGAAATAGGGAGGTCATTTGTGAAAACGAACGAGCTACTAATGTTCTGAACTCATACCCTTCGGTGTCATTACCCATGAGCTCTGAAGGAGCTCTTTTTAATAATCCACCTCTTCCTTTTCGTGCCCAGGATCCTTTAGAAGAGCTGAAAGCCGTTTCTATTCTTTCAGCAGTTGATCCGCCCGAAAGCTCAAGTCCGCAGAGAAATGCGAATGCATCACGGTCGTTATCTATTTCGGCAACGGTCATGTGTGTCGCGTAGGGAATTCCATTATGAAGAATCGATGCATCGTATAGAGTCTGTAGTTCGGCAATAGATATGCCTATATGTTTTGAGGGCAAGAAAGAGAATTCCCAGTAGGCATCTTTACCAACACGAGGGATGACATGCTGAACTTGTTCAAGCAGGGGCTTGAGCTGACGATCATGCATATCGTACTGACGATGAAACATTTTATACTCTGAGGTGTATGATTTTAATTCGGCGGGGCGGACAGTGCTTGCTTGCCATTCTACTGCCATATCAGGAAAGGCCTGCATCCATGACATCTCAATTTCGATTCCTATGGTAGGTGTATCGAGTGTAGATTCTGCCGTAGCGCCATAAGTCGCTATGTCTATTGATGGCAATCCAAGTTGTGAGCGCAACACTTCAACTTGTTTAAAACGTGTGCTTACATTAAACACATCGCTCTTGTCAGTCTTTTGTAATGCTTCCATGTCATTATTCTATTGACCTTAAGAAGTAACGCAACGATAACCGGTATAAAAAGTCAGCCAAATCAAAAAGCAGGCCAGCCGACCTGCTTTTTGATTGGTGCGCGCGAAAGGACTTGAACCTTCACGCCCGGAGGCACTAGCTCCTAAGGCTAGCGTGTCTACCAATTCCACCACGCGCGCACGATACGTCGTATTATAACAGAGAGAGAATTGTTTGTCACGACTATGGTTAAACCATATCACGCTTGTGCTATCATAGAGACAAAAGAATACAAATGTACATAGAGGACGGACGGGGATATGAATAAGATTGCAGTATATCTGAACGAGCATTTACTGGGTGAAGTGACGAGTTCAAAAGCGATGCGTCGTCGATTTAGTCGCGACGGTAGCGTCTTAACTATTACACCTGAAATTGTTGTGTTCCCTCGTATCACTAATGACATTCGTAAAGTAACTCGCTTTACATGGCAGCTTGCTGAAAAAGGTCACCCGATGGGTGTCACCGTCCGAGGACTTGGTGGAGATGTTACTGGAGCTGCAATCGGTAAAGGGATGATCCTGGATACCTCACAACATCTTAATAACATTATTAATATTGTGACAAAAGACCGACTTGCGCATGTGCAGCCAGGTGTCACCTTTGATACGTTACATACTGCTTTGAAGTGGCAAGGTATCTCATTCGCGAATGTTCCTACTTACGCACGCCACACAACTATTGGTGGTGCAATTGCAAACAACGACCTAGGTAATACAGGTGAGGTGACGAATGCAATCGATAAGCTTGAAGTTGTGCTTGCAAACGGCGATCTTATTGAAACAAAACGTATTAATAAGCATGAATTAAACAAAAAGCTTGGACTCCAGACTTTTGAAGGTGAAATTTACCGAAAGCTCGAAGGGCTGATTGAAGATAATGAAGCATTTATCAAGCAACTTGCAGCAGATAACACTCGTGACAATGCAGGATATAAGAATCTTTCACTTGTGAAGGCAAAAGACGGATCATTCGACCTCACGCCGTTATTTATCGGAAGCCAAGGAACACTTGGGATCATTTCAGAAATCGTTCTCCGTGGTGACTTCTATAGCCAATACCGTACTGTCGCAGTTGCAGTTGTTGAAGACCCAGCAATGGCACGTGATATTACTGACCGTCTCGTGGAACTAAAGCCGGGTATTTTAAAGACAATTGATGGCGAGCTCTTCCGCCGTGCAGCAAAACTAGGTGCTAAAACAGCACTTCTAGGATCTACCGAATCTATTGGAACGGTTATATACGTTGAATTTAATGACTTTAACTTCCGCGTTCAAGGTGTAAAACTTAAGAAAATGAAAAAGTTAATGAGCAAGCTTGGCGTAGGAATGATTGATTCGTCTGACCATCATCTTGATGAGTTTGATGCAGTGCACGAAGTTGGCGAATCTTTACAGTATGCAGAAGACGACGATGGCGTTTCATTGCCTATTATTGATGGTGCATTTATTCCTGCAGGTCATCGCGAAGCCTTTACGGAGGCACTCGCGGAACTGTCTGCGAAACATCATCTGCCATTGCCACTTGTCTCTAATGTACTTACGGGTACGATTCAAGCTTTCCCTGTCTTGAAACTGGATGTGATCAGCGACAAGCAAAAGTTATTCCGCCTTCTTAATGACTATGCGATTCTTGTTACAAAATGTAATGGTGCATACGCGAGTGACGGTGGCGAAGGCCGGCTGAAGGCAAATGCTGCTTGGTCTGTATTTGAGGAAGTCGAAACAAAGCTCTACGAAGATCTTCGCGCAATCTTTGATCCATTTAAGACATTAAACCCTGATGTTAAGCAAAAGAACGATATTCGCCATCTTGTGACGGCACTTCGAACATCGTACGACCTCACTGACTTCGTTGCGTAACACAGAAACTGTTTGCTATAATTCCTGAGTACAATTGTATGCGCGAGTGGCGGAATTGGTAGACGCGCTAGCTTCAGGTGCTAGTGTCAGCAATGACGTGGAGGTTCAAGTCCTCTCGCGCGCACCAAACAAAAAAGAGACAATGCGTCTCTTTTTTGTTTGATATAATTTCAATGATATTTTGTCCGGCCCCAGAACTTGCAAGGGCCGGACGATTCGATTAGAGGATGGCGAAGTCAAAACCACGTACGTCTGCCGGGTCGAGATTCTTGGTTTCGGCCGACATGATGGTTGCCGACCATACCATCGGAGCGACCAGGCGGATGCTGCCATCTGACTGATCAAACGCTCTTCCATGATTGGTGTTGACGCCGATCGACGGTCCGAGAATGAGAGATGTCGGTGACAGGTACTGCCAAACATCTTCTGCTCCATGGACAAGCTCGGCGCTCCACGCCAGCTTGATCGTCAGGTTGTTGTCGTCGATCTTTATGCTCTCGATAGGACCACGCCACAGGTGCGGTGCCTCATCGATCTCGATATCTCTTCCGATGAGGCTTGACTCTTGCGAGGCAAGATCCTCCCAGCTTACTATTTTCAACAGTACTCCTTGATCGATTTTCTCAAGCATATCCGGGCGGATACGCGAGTTTCAGTATAATATCACAAAATGGACATAAAGCAAATGAGGCTTTATAAGGGTTATGACTTATACTGGAATGATGCAAGAAGAAATTATTGGTGTCGGCCCGCACCCAGAACCGTGGCCAACTGATCCTAAATTTGACCGAATGTTGATGAAAGAAGGTGATAACCGGAACGTACTCGACAAGTATCACTACTGGACAGTCGCAGCAATAAAAGCAGACCTCGACAGTAGTCGTATTGATCTTGAGATTGCGATTGAGAACCTACAACGTGACTACAATATGGGAACAATTGTTCGTTGTGCGAATGCTTTCAATATCAAGAAAGTACACATCATTGGTCGCAAACAGTGGAACAAGCGTGGTGCGATGGTTACCGATCTTTATATGAATATTCAGTATCACGATGACGTTAAGTCGTTTAAAGCAGATATGGATAAGACAAACCGAGATATTATTGCAGTGGACATCGTAAAGGGCGCAAAAGGTTTATCTGAAACCACGCTTCCTGCAAACGCAGTACTTGTATTTGGGGCTGAAGGTCCTGGATTAAGCAAAGAGCTTATTAACACCGCGTCACAAACTGTCATGATCGAACAGTTTGGTTCAACTCGATCTGTAAACGTTGGTGTTGCGGCCGGAATTACAATGTATACCTGGTTGCAACAACATTCGTTGACCCGCTAGATGTAGCGTGTCATACTAATGGTATGCCTCACTCGCCACACCAGTCACACTCTGGAAAGCAGTATGAACTGCGTGTGACTGCGAGCAATCTCGAATTTGATGAAAAACTAGCTGCACACACTACCCCGGAAGCGCGTCGTCGTTTACCGGGGTTTTTGCATCTATTTTCTCAACGGAGGTTCCTGGTTGATATTGATGATCGAGATATAGATGGCAATAGCCATACCGAAAACCACTATCGCGCATTTTTAATGAAAACAACCAGGCATCATCGCAATAAATTTTCACTAAATCTGCAAGCTGAAAAAGAACGACTCCACGCAGGAAAAGATGGCTTAAGGATTCATGTTGGGCTGCAGTTAGGTATGCAAGCTGCAAAAGAGATAATGATCGAACCTTTCTTTACACCCGAGGAAAGAGACGAGGGTGTCATTCCTATGTACTACGCGATCCCAGAACCTATTCATGGACGCGGTATGGAAGTTGCAGTAGGGAGATTGCAAGAATTCCTGTTTGAGCATCCAAAGGGAATCGTTGATGAATTAATGCTTGTCGAAAATGCCGTGAAGCACCGATCACTACGCACGCGAAATCGCCCAGAACCACCTGTGGCGATTCCGCTTGATGTTGCCTCGTAATATTACCTCTGTTATAATCGAACAAATGGACACAACACTTACATACCTATCTGACACAAAAGTGCAACTAACCATCGTTGTTGGTGCAAAAGAACTCGCTGAAGCTGAAGCTGTGGCGCTAACAAAACTAAGTAAAACAGTAAAAGTTGCCGGTTTCCGTGCGGGCAAAGTACCTGCTGCGGTTGCTGCAAAAAACGTAAGCCCACAAGCACTTCAAGAACAAACACTTGATGATGCACTCAGTCGTGCGGTTGCGGAAGCATTCATGTCAAACAATCTTCAGGCACTTGACCGACCTGCTGTCGAAGTCAAAAAATTCATTCCAAAAGAACTGCTTGAATTTACTGCTGAATGTGAAGTTCTCCCTAAGGTTGAACTAGGTGATTACAAGAAATTAAGCGCTAAGCGTGAAAAAGTCTCTGTTTCAGCTAAAGAAGTAGACGAAACACTTGAACGTATGCGCACCGGTATGGCCGAGAAAAAAGAAGTAACTCGCGCTGCCAAAGATGGTGACGAAGTGGTGATTGATTTTGTTGGTAAAAACGACGGCGTCGCATTTGACGGCGGTACTGCAACTGACTACACATTGAAACTTGGTGCCGGACAGTTCATCCCAGGATTTGAAGAAGGAATTGTTGGACACAAAGTTGGTGAAACTTTTGACCTTGATCTTGCATTCCCTGCGGATTATCATGCAGCTGAACTTGCTGGATCTAAGGTTGTCTTCACGACGACACTTAACAAGATCCAAGAACTAGCACTTCCTAAACTTGATGACGCATTTGCGAAAAAAGCTGGTCCATTCAAGAATCTTGATGAATTAATGGCTGACATTAAGAGCGAACTGACGAAGCAAAAAGAAAGTGAAATAGCAGGCAAGTTCCAAGACGCACTCGTCACAGAACTGATCGAAAAGAGCAAAGTTCCTGTTCCCGAAATCTTAATCGATGACCAAATGAAATCTATCGAACGTGACTTTGAACAGAATCTTATGTACCAAGGTCTTTCTATTGATATGTACCTTACGCAGAACAAGTTTAAGGACATCGAAGCATGGCGAGCAAAAGAAGTTCGTCCTACAGCACTTCGCCGCGTTCAAGCTGGACTTGTCCTTGCTGAACTGACAAATGTAGAGAAGGTGACTGTTACTGAGGACGAGATCACTGAGCACGTTGAAGTACACAAACAACAGTACCTCAACAATCCAGAAGCTTTGAAGCAGTTCGAGACTCCTGAAGTACGTCGTGATATCGCAAACCACTTTGTTACAGAGAAGACAATCGAAAAACTGATTGCACTTAACAGCTAAACGCGTATACTGTCGTCAGAGAGCATTCGTGTTCTCGCATCTCGGATATAGCGTGGGCCTAGAGGGGGCACGCAGTTGACGAGATGAGAGGATGACACTTAGGGGTAAGTTAAGTCTCCTCTGACGGCGACCGCACGGACGGGGGTCTGAGCGGTCGCCGTCGCTCTTACCGAATTTTCAATTAGCACTCTATTGCATGGAGTGCTAATTTTATATATACTGACTATATGAATAAGCCAACAAGTTACCTAGTACCAACTGTAGTTGAAAAATCTTATGACGGTGAGCGTGCGTATGATATTTACTCTCGTCTACTGAAAGACCGTATCATTTTCCTTGGTGAAGATGTCAATGAGCACACAGCAAATATCGTTGTCGCGCAACTCATTCACCTTGCTGACGAAGATCCTAAAAAAGATATTAAACTATATATCAATAGTCCAGGTGGAAGCGTTTATGACGGTCTCGCTATTTATGACACTATCCAATACATCAAACCAGATGTGCAAACAATTGGTATTGGACTACAAGCCAGTATGGGTGCCTTCCTGCTTTCAAGCGGCACGAAAGGGAAGCGATTCGCGCTACCAAGCAGCCGTATTATGATCCACCAACCTTCGAGTGGAACACAGGGCAAGATTACAGATCAAGAAATCACACTTAAAGAGGGTATTTATCTCAAGAAGATGCTGAATGAAATCTTGGCAAAGAACACTGGGCAAAAACTTTCTAAGGTTGAAAAAGATGCCGATCGTGACTTCTGGATGAGTGCAAAAGAAGCAAAAGAATATGGTCTTATTGACGAAGTGATTACGAAAGCCTAAGTATGCTTAATGTAGCGAAGATTGTCCCAACTGAGCGATCTGCACATGCACTTGCGCGATCTGCACGTGCAGATATGGTTGGATCGTATGACCGAGCACGCGAATATGGTGCAACATTTACAGATGAACAAGAGCAGGCGATTGCGAAAGCGGTTGCGAACGTCACCGCAGAGCGAACATTAAAACGAATTCAAAATAACGAAGGACAATACTTTGTTGCTCGTAAAGATGGACAGCCACTTGCATTCGGGCGATTTAACCACTGGGGACTTGCCGATCAAGCGCCCTATGAATCTGGCATGCGTGCGAAAGTGTATGGAGGGCTTGGTAGTATAGGGATTGTTAACACGTTCATTGCGCCTCTTGGTATCTTTTCATTATTCGGCGCAGAGGGCGTATCTGAGCAGGCGCAAGAAAAAGGCCTCGAACTTTTAACGAAGCATGTAATAGATTTAGCCGGAAACCGTGAAATCCGTATCGGACTTTCTGTAGGCGATCCTTTAACTGAAACACTCGATGAAAATTACTTTGAACCGACTGACAAAATCGCGCACGATGTGACACATGTACCTGCACTAGACCAGGTGCTGTATATTCGCAAGAATAATCCGTAAAACCCCTTGATTTTATAAGATTTAGAGTGCATAATCATTACTAAGAAGTAGTGTAGCCGTGGTTACTTATGTCTAAAATGTGGATGTGGCAATCTCGTTAGGCAATGATTACAACCAGCGGTTAAGGGAATCTTCAGTGCCAAAGACCCTTCTCGTTCGACGGAACGAGTCTAAAATAATTTAATGCGAGGAATTATATAAGCCTATGGCAACCACCAAACGTGCAGACGACGCGAAGCGTGTTTTCTTTACAAAAGACGACACCGCGCTAGCATTACCAAACCTAATTGATCACCAACGATCTTCATGGCAAGAATTTGTCGAGACCGGACTTGGTGAAATTTTTGCTGAGTTAAACCCAATTGATGACTACACTGGCCAAAAGCTAGCACTACGCTTCGGTAAGTACGCTTTCGAAGCACCAAAGCACAGTGAACTTCACGCTAAAGAGAACAACCTTACTTTTGATGCTCCACTAAAAGCAGTCGTAGAACTTACGAACAAAGTAACAGGTGAAGTAAAAGAACAAGAAATCTACCTTGGTGACTACCCATGGATGACAGAACGCGGAACATTCATTATTAACGGTACTGAACGTGTCGTTGTTTCTCAATTGATCCGTTCTGCAGGTGTATTCTTTACAGCTGACCGTCTTGCAACTCGCAACAACTACGGTGCGAAATTGATTCCAGGCCGTGGTGCATGGCTTGAATTCGAGACAGCATCTAATGGTGCTATCTACGTAAAGATCGACCGTCGTCGTAAACTTCCTGTCACAACATTGTTCCGGGCACTCGGATACAACAAGACAACTGATATCAAAGCTCTCTTTGAAGACGTTGATACTGGTGAAGTAAAATACATCGACGCAACCCTTGATAAAGATCCAGCTCGTGGTACAAACGAAGCTCTAATTGAAGTTTACCGTCGTCTACGTCCAGGTGACCTTGCCACAGTCGACAACGCTCGTTCAATGATCGAACGTATGTTCTTTGACTTCAAACGTTTCGACTACAGCCGTGTAGGTCGTTACAAGTTGAACCAACGTCTTGGTATTGACGTGCCTAATGTGACTGAAAACCGCGTATTCATGGTAAAAGACCTTGAAGCAATCGTTAAGGAAATTATTCGCCTTAACAACAGCCAAGATCTTCCAGATGACATCGACGCACTTTCTAACCGTCGTGTGAAACTCGTTGGTGAACTCGTTGCTCGTCAGTTCCGCGTAGGTATGCTTCGTATGCAACGTAACGCTATGGACCGTATGTCTATGTCTGACATCGAGAACGTTTCTCCTAACCAGCTTATTAACGCCCGTCCAGTTGTTGCTGCAGTCCGCGAATTCTTCGCAAGCTCACAGCTTTCACAACTTATGGATGAAACAAACCCACTTGCTGAACTTGCACACAAACGTCGCCTCAGCTCAATGGGTCCAGGTGGTTTGAGCCGTGAACGTGCCGGATTTGATGTCCGTGACGCCCACCCAACTCACTACGGACGCCTTTGTGCGGTTGAGACACCAGAAGGTGCCAACATTGGACTTGTATTGAACCTTGCAGCTTACGCTCGTATTAACGAGTACGGTTTCATCGAAACTCCTTACCTTAAGGTTGAAAACGGTAAAGTAACAGATAAGGTTGTCTACCTCGACGCTTCAGAAGAAGCTGTTGAAGTGATCGCCGACGCTGGTGCTGAGCTAAACGACGATGGTTCATTCGCCGCTGAACGCCTCAGTGCACGTAACGGACTCCTTCCAGAGCAAGTTGACGCCGCTGAAGTGACCTACATGGACGCAGCCAACAAGCAAATTCTTGGATCAACTGCATCACTCGTGCCTTTCGTTGAAAAGAACCGTGTTGACCGTTCATTGATGGCCGCAAGCATGCAGAAGCAAGCTGTGCCACTATTGACTCCTGAAGCTCCTGTCGTGGGAACTGGTATCGAAAGCGAAATCGCTCGTAACACCAGCCAACTCGTTGTTGCTGAAGCTGCCGGTGAAGTTGTTCGTGCTGACGGTGACGAAGTACACGTTAAGTACGCTGACGGCCTAAAGACTTACAAGCCTGTTCACTTTACAAAGTCTAACGACGACCGTTCAATCAACCAAAAGGTTCGTGTAGAACGTGGTCAAAAAGTTAAAGCAGGAGACATTCTTATTGAAGGTGCTTCTGTTGCTGATGGTGAAATCGCCCTTGGTCGTGACCTTACTGTGGCTTTCATGCCTTGGTCTGGTTACAACATGGACGACGCGATCGTACTTTCACGACGCCTCGTACAAGACGACACACTTACAAGTATCAACATCAAGGACTACACAGTAGAAGTTCGTGAAACTAAGCTTGGTCCAGAAATCGTTACCCGTGACATTCCAAACGTTTCAGAAGAATCACTTCGTCACCTCGACGAGAACGGTATCGTTCAACTTGGTTCAGAAGTGAAATCTGGTGATGTACTCGTTGGTAAGATTACTCCAAAGGGTGAACAAGAACTTTCATCAGAAGAACGCCTTCTTCGTGCAATCTTCGGTGAAAAAGCGAAAGATGTTCGTGATACTTCACAACGCATGAACAATGCCGGTGGTGGTAAAGTTGTCGGTGTTAAGATCTTTAGCCGTGAAAACGGTCACGAACTTAAGGCTGGTGTATTGATGCAGATTCAAATCTTCGTCGCTCAGTTCCGTAAGATCTCAGTTGGTGATAAGCTCGCTGGACGTCACGGTAACAAGGGTGTCGTTGCAAAGATTCTTCCAATCGAAGACATGCCATTTATGGAAGACGGAACACCTGTTGATGTCGTCTTGAACCCACTGGGTGTGCCATCTCGTATGAACATCGGACAGCTGTTCGAAACGCACCTTGGTATGGCTGCACGTGCACTTGGTTACAAGGTTGCTACGCCTCCATTCAACGGGGTTGCTGATGAGACTATCTCTGACGAACTTGAAAAAGCTGGATTTGCTCGTGATGGTAAGAGTCAACTATATGACGGCCGTAACGGTGAACCATTCGAAGAACGAACCACTGTTGGTGTCATGCACATGTTGAAGCTTCACCACATGGTGAGCGACAAGATCCACGCTCGTTCAACCGGTCCTTACACTATGGTCACGCAACAACCACTCGGTGGTAAAGCGCAAAATGGTGGACAACGATTCGGAGAGATGGAAGTCTGGGCACTTGAAGCATATGGTGCTGCGGCAACACTTCAAGAAATGCTTACGATCAAGTCTGACGACGTCTACGGACGTGCAAAAGCATACGAATCAATCATCAAGAACGAACCAATTGTTGGTCCAAAGCTTCCAGAAAGCTTTAATGTCCTCGTGAAAGAACTTCAAGGTCTTGGACTTCGTGTCGACCTTTTGGATGAATCAGAAGACGCTATCGTTGATGCTGAACAAGTAATTGGAAGTGTGATCAACGGACAACCAGTATCTATTGCCGAAGTTGATGGCATCGAAGCTGAAACTATCCTTGACGAAGCTGATGATATCGGCGAAATAGAAGATGGAATGAGTATTCAGGATATTGATGAAGTAGAAGAAATCAAGGAGGAGGCGTAATATGTCACGTGTACTAGTAAACAATGGCATCGCTGACTTTGACGCAATCCGCCTTAGTGTTGCGAGCCCAGAAGACATCCTTAAGTGGAGTAATGGTGAAGTCACAAAGCCTGAGACGATCAACTATCGTACTCAAAAACCTGAGCGTGATGGTCTATTCTGTGAACGAATTTTCGGTCCAGTAAAAGACATCAACCCACACGATAACAAACTAAAGGGTGTTCGTTCTCGCGAAGCAGCTGTCGACAAGAATGGTGACCTCGTTACTAAATCTATCGTCCGTCGCGAACGTATGGCTCACATCCAACTTGCAAGTCCTGTTGCGCACATCTGGTTTATGCGCGGTACTCCATCAGCAATGTCATTGCTCCTTGGAATCACTGTTCGTAACCTAGAACGCATCGCGTACTTCGCAACATATGTGATCCTAAGAGTTGACGAAACATCTCGTGACAAGTATCTTGCAGACCTCGAAGCTGAAACTGAAGCTGGTCGTGCTGCAATCAAGATCCGTTACGAAAAAGAAGCTGAAGCTGAAGGCGCAGACGTTAAAACTCTCGCTGAAGGTATGACTCGCGAAACTGAAGAACTAAACGAAAGCTACGCAGTAAAGAAAGCTCAGCTTGAGAGCCTCGTAAAGAACGCCCTCATCTCTGAAGTTGACTACCGTAACCTTTCTGACGAGTTCCAAGACCTCGCTGAAGTTGGTATGGGTGGAGTTGCTCTTAAAGCACTCCTCGATGGAATCAAACTGCCTGAACTTATCGCTGAGTTGACTGAAGAAGTCGCTGGTGCGAAGGGTCAACGCGAAAAGAAACTATTGAAGCGCCTTAAGGTACTTGAAGGTATGCAGTCTGCTGGCATCAAGCCATCAAGCCTCACACTAACAGTACTTCCAGTTATTCCACCGGACCTCCGTCCTATGGTGCAGCTTACAGGTGGTCGTTTTGCGACATCTGACCTCAACGACCTTTACCGTCGTGTCATTAACCGTAACAACCGTCTAAAGAAGCTGATCGAGCTTAACGCTCCTGAAGTTATCCGCCGAAACGAAATGCGTATGTTGCAAGAAGCAGTTGATGCTTTGATCGACAACTCAGCAGCTCGTGGTGGTCGTGCAGTGAATGCAACAGGTGGCCGTCGCCGTCTGAAGTCAATCTCTGACATGCTTAAGGGTAAACAGGGTCGTTTCCGCCAAAACCTTCTTGGTAAGCGTGTTGACTACTCTGGACGTTCAGTTATTGTCGTTGGTCCAAAGCTTAAGATTTCAGAATGTGGTCTGCCAAAGCAGATGGCACTCGAACTCTTTAAGCCATTCGTGATCCACTGGTTGATTGCAGGGGAATACGCACACAACATTCGTTCAGCTACTCGTCTTATCGATGCTGGTGAAGCAGTTGTATGGGACGCCCTTGATTCAGTGATTGCTGGTAAGTACGTTCTTTTGAACCGTGCACCATCACTTCACCGTCTTTCAATCCAGGCCTTCATGCCTAAATTGGTTGAAGGTAAAGCGATCCAACTTCACCCACTCGTAGCCAACGGATTCAACGCCGACTACGATGGTGACCAAATGGCTGTTCACCTTCCATTGTCACGCCAAGCACAACAAGAAGCTCGTGAGCTGATGAGTGCGACAGCAAACCTCTTGAAGCCAGCTGATGGTGCGCCAGTGCTTTCAATCGCACAGGATATCGTTCTTGGTAACTACTACCTCACATACGACAAGCCAAGTGCACAGACTGAAGTCCGTAAGGCATTCAGCTCTGTATACGAAGCTGAAATGGCGTATGACAACAAGAAGATCCAATTGCAGACACCAATCCGTGTGATTGCAAAGGGTGAAATGCGTGAAACAACACTCGGACGTGTTTTCTTCAACGAAATCCTTCCTAGCGACCTTCCATTCGACGACAACGTTCAGAACAAGAAGCAACTCAAGAAAGTGTTGAACACAATCTTCGAGAAGTATGGTGCTGAACAAACAGCTCAAACAGCTGACCGTATGAAGGGTCTTGCCTTCCGATTCGCAACAATCGCTGCGGTATCAACAAGCAAGGATGACTACATTGAATTCCCTGAAACTGACGCATTCATTGCTGAAGGTGACGCGAAGACGACTCTGATTAGTGACCAGTTCAACCAAGGACTCATCACTGAAGAAGAACGTTACAGCCTAACTGTTTCAACGTGGCGTGGTGTTGTTCGTACAATTACTGAGTTTCTCAACGAGAAGCTTAAGGGTATGGATACATCTGTCTCTGTCATGGTCAACTCAGGTGCACGTGGTGATATCTCAAACATCCAGCTTGCGAGCGCGATGATCGGTATCATGGTTGATGCAACTAACCGCGAAATTGAGCTCCCGATTCGTTCAAGCTACAAAAAGGGTCTTTCATCACTTGAGCAATTCGTTGCGACACGTGGTTCACGTAAGGGTCTGATTGACACCGCTTTGAAGACTGCCGACTCAGGATACCTAACTCGACGTCTCGTTGACGTGTCACAAGACGTATTTACCGTTGAAGACACCGATGGCGATGACGAAGGATTCACAATCTACCGATCTGAAACTGAACAGACTATGATCGACTTCGGTAACCGTCTTTACGGACGATTCGCTGCAGAAGACATCGCTGGTCACGTTAAGGGCGGAGAGTTGATTACTCGTGCAATTGCGAACGCGATTGAAAACGACAAAGACTTAACAGAAGTAAAAATCCGTTCTGTCCTTTCAACAAAGAACCTTCGTGGTGTGCCACAGTCAAGCTACGGTATCGACATGTCAACTAACATGCTTGTTGCGAAAGCACAGCCAGTTGGTGTTATTGCTGCGCAATCTGTCGGTGAGCCTGGTACACAGCTAACGCTACGTACTTTCCACGCCGGTGGTGTGCAAGAATCTGACATCACACAGGGTCTACCTCGTGTGGAAGAGCTCTTCGAAGCTCGTTCACCAAAGGGTATGGCACACATGACTGAAGTAACTGGTCTTGTAGAGCAATGGGAAGATGGCAAAAAGTACATCGTCCAAGTGACTCCAGAAGCTGGTCACGTAGAGCAAATTGCTCTTGAAGGTCGTACTGCGAGCATCAAGTCTGGTTCAAACGTAAAGGTTGGTGACGTTCTTGCTTCTGGTGAGAGTGAATCTAAGCCACTCGTTGCTCCATTCGACGGTATCGTTGAAGTAACCGACGAATTCCTGATCCTTGCTGCAAACGCAAGCTCACCAGTTCGTTACGAAATTCCAGGAAACTACCAATTGACAGTTAAGTCAGGCGACACAGTTGAAGCGGGTGACCGTCTCACAGGTGGTTCATTGAACCTCCACGACTTGATGCGACTTAAGGGTATTGAAGCGACACAACGCTACATCATTAACGAAGTGCTTCGTATCTACGCTGCACAGGGTCAAGACGTTGCTGACAAGCACCTCGAGATCATCGTTCGTCAGATGTTTAGCCGTGTCCAGGTTGAAGATCCAGGTGATAGTGCATTCGTAACAGGCGACATCGTATCACGTGCCGCTGTTATGGAAGCAATCGAAAAGCTTGCTGTAGAAGGTAAGGAAACAGTTGCGTTTACACAATTGCTTCTCGGTATCACAAAGGTATCAATCTGGTCTGATAGCTTCCTCTCTGCTGCATCGTTCCAAGACACAACTCGTGTTCTGATCAACGCCGCAGTAAGTGGACGTATCGATCGCTTGAATGGTTTGAAAGAAAACGTGATCATCGGACGCAAGATCCCTGTCGGAACCGGTGTTGATAGTGCAACTGCACTTGATACTATCGATGAAGACATCGTCGCGTCTGATATCATCGACGACGTCGAACTCGCTGCTTAATCTATAAGTAGCAAAAGTAAAAACGCTCTCTGCAAGGAGGGCGTTTTGCTTTTGTTGGGTTATGATCAGTTAAAGTTTTACAGTAGCTGCTTCGTTATTCTCTTCGTAGCAAGACTCGCCTAGGTATGCTTTCTTTATATCAGGCGTATTAAAGTCGGTACACGGAATCTGACTTTGGGTGCCTCTGAAGAAGTGGATCTTGTCGTCAGGTGTCTTGTAGAATAGTCCGGCAAATCCGCCAACTGTCCCATACTCTGATCCTGAGATACCAATAGTCATTGTGGAGTATCCGTCTGTTTTACTCGCCTTCAAAACTGGGTCGCCCATTGCAACTTGAGAAGTGTTGCCTGATTCTGCAGCGTAAACGATGTAGTAAGGGTTTAATGCCTTTGCATTTGTGAGATACGAAGATTTATCTGCACACCCAACAACCGCACTATAACGGTAGTCAGCAGTGTAAGGTTTTTGATCGTTTACACTACATACGATAGTATCTGATTCGAAACGTGATGCATAAATACCTATGTCACTCCCTGGATCGAGAACCGTCTTTACAAGATCATGACTTTCTAGAGTAGATTCAATCTGTGCGAGGTCTTTTTTTGCTACGTCGTTTGCGCCGTAAGAAGCGAATCCGCTTTCCTTTGTTGCGGTGACAGAGAAGTCGTAGCCAGTAGGTTTGTATACTGGAGCGCTATATGACTTCGCTGGATTGTCGGCACCATTAGGAAGGACTGTCTTTACATCGCCAACCATTTTAGGTGTAAGCTCTGCAATAATTGCCGCAGCAGTTAACTCGGCTGTTGTTGGCTTCGTTGAGCTATTCGGAGATGTATCCTCTGGCGCAGGATCAAGCGGTTTGAGAAGGAGCCATCCAACGTACCCGGCAGCACCCAAAAAGGCGAGCGTGAAAAGGATAATAAAGATATTACGTACAATATGACGTTCTTTTCGAGGCTCTATAGTGAGCGGTTTACCGACAGTATTATCAGGGGAATCGATACTATCAAGCTCTGCAACGATCTCAATTTCTTCTTCCTTTTTCATACACCAACACTCCTATGCTTATCTACTATCTATTAATATAGCACGTCACTCTGGTGACCACTGGACATTAGCGTGTTAATTTGATATGATTGAACGTGAGTTTCCGTTTATCTATTACGAGGCAGTGTACAAGTTTCGTAACGCGATAAACAATGTTCCTGGGGGATGCTGACCTCCGAGAACCACCCGTAGATTTCTTTCTACAAAAATAATTAATAACGAAAGTTTATTTTTAATGCCAACAATCAACCAACTGGTTCGTAAGCCTCGCAAGACGGCTAACACGAAAAGTAAGTCACCTGCACTTGGTCGCATTCACAATGCCCTCAAGACTCGTTACTACGAACAAAACGCCCCACTAAAGCGTGGTGTGTGTATCAAGGTAACAACAAAGACACCAAAAAAGCCTAACTCAGCACTCCGTAAGGTTGCTCGTGTTCGTTTGACTAACGGTCAAGAAGTATGGGCTTACATCGGTGGTGAAGGTCACAACCTCCAAGAGCACGCCGTTGTGCTTGTACGTGGTGGACGTGTGCCAGACCTTCCAGGTGTTCGTTACCACATCGTTCGTGGTGCACTCGACCTTCAAGGTGTTGCGAACCGCCAACAAGGCCGTAGCAAATATGGTTCAAAGAAAGAGAGCAAGTAATGCCTCGTAAAACTACCGCTAGTCTCCAACGTGTTTTGACACCAGACCGCCGATACCAAAGCGTATTAGTGCAACGTTTGATCAACAAGTCTATGCTTGATGGCAAGAAACTTACTGCTGAAAAGGCTGTTTACACAGCAATCGAAACAGCAGCAAAGAAGCTTGATGTCGAAAGTCCACTTGAAGTATTCGAACGCGCACTTAAGAACGTATCACCTAACTTCGAAGTTAAATCTCGTCGTGTAGGTGGTGCTAACTACCAAATTCCATTCCCAGTTGCTGGGCACCGCCAACTTCACTATTCATTTAGCTGGTTGGTACAGGCTGCACGTTCACGTAAGGGTATCCCTTACAGCCAACGTCTTGCATTGGAAATCGTTGATGCGTACAACGAAACAGGTGCTGCCTTCAAGAAAAAAGAAGACACACATAAGATGGCAGAAGCAAACCGTGCTTTCGCCCACTTCGCTCGAAGCTAATACAGCTCAAAAGCATATTTTACCCGGCATGCCAGCCGGGTATTTTATTTGGATTTGGCGCAAAAGGTTTACATGTTGATACTGCTCATGTATAACAAAGGCAAATGGGAAGTAACATAAACATAGTGAAGGTTATTGGGGATTAAATGTTCGAGCGGACGGATCCACTATTTAAGCCGCCGTCTGCTTTTCTGCCTCCGCCCGATGTATGGGTCCATGATCCGTATAAAGATGATCATATAGATACTCCACTTGATGAAAGAGGGCTTGTTGATACAGGTGAATTAATTCGACTCATGAAGCTAAGTGTTGACCCGAGCTATACATGGGATTCTCCATTTACTGACGAGCATCATCTGCAATGGCCGAATCGTTGGTATGACAACAACCCTGATCAAGAGATAAGTCCGCAAAGATTCCGAAACCTTACAATAAGTAAGATTGATACACCTAGGATTTTTCACAATTGGGTTCACCTCATCACCGAACCACCACCGGTGCCTACGGAAGAGGTGATGAGATATAGGATAGAAGCACAGAATGTTGCTATATCGCTTTTCCGTGTGGCGAAAACATACTCGCTTCTTCCTAAGAGGCAGCTGTCAGATGCTTCACTAGAACGACAACTTCTTCAAAAGTATGAAGACTTTAGCGTGGCATTTGAGCGTGCAAAACAAATTCCGAAACCATTCCAATTAATCGACTTTGATGCATTTCCACTCCAAACACCAGAAGACATGGCGCGTATACGAAAAAAGATTGGTAAGTTTGCTTTTCCACTTGTTGCGACGGACTTAATTTTGGAGACCAAGGCTGCGTAACACTCTTATACTTGCGAGATGCACTACGAGTTGCTAACCTAGACGATACTATGAGTGAACACTTATCTGCAGATGTAGAACACATAGAAGAGCTTCGGACTCCCGAAGAGCAACTCGAGACGGCGATTGGAACTATACGTAAGTACGCCGAAACAATAGCACAATTAAAGTTTTATACATTAGATGAAGCTAGGGAATGCATGGATCAATTTACTCAAGAATCTTCTGATGTACTGAGTGCAATACATGGTCGTGCTGAAATCGAGTTGAGCATGAGGGGGCAGGGTGTATTTGTCCCTAATGTATCTTTCGCGCGAGTTAGTTCGCATGATGGTGAGTCGGAAGGTGTGGCGCTGCTCCATTCCAAGAAGCAACAGCTTCGCACAATTGAGGCGTACGAGAGCGAGAGTGCGTATGCAGAAGGCGTCTGGACTGGCGCATCCTTGCATGAAGACTCATATCGAATAAATGCCTATCTTGTCACGGTATTACACGGACTGGATCGTACGACTGTTCCGCTGGTTGATGATCCTGCACTATTACTTACAGAGACCATCACTAAGCGACGAGCACTCGTTAAATTGGATGATACTTCGGAAATACTTGTGACATCTCTTGAGCGGATTCGGCAAAAAAACGAACTAGATATTGAAATTGCAAAGCATGGCTTAACGAGAACACTTTTTAAAGCACAACTAAATAAATTACAAAGTATGTTTTATATTGAAAATACACAAGATTTCACCGAAATGACAAATGTAAAAATTCTTCAGAGGATCGGCATGCTTGGTGCAATGCACGCCCGTAAGGGCGAGAGTTATGCAATGACAGTAAGCAGTGCTATTCTCGATGCGATCAGTAAAGACAAGCCGGTAAATATCTCGTATTCGATACAAATGCCCAACGGTACTTTGGGGCATTCTACAAGGATAGGTTTTGTTTTAGATGTTATTATGCCAACTTCGATTGATGACTCTATAGAACCTGCAGTAGTGATTGATGCACGTGATGATATCAATAACAATGATCCAGTCTCTATACCGTTCGATAGAATTACAGGTTTTGGTTTCTGATGTTTGAGCATTCACAAGTACCAAGGATTATTGACTATACTGCAGCAGCAGAACTTCATGCGGACGCCATGAATCGTGTCGGAGGTGCGTGGGTATATGCTATGCGACTAGAAGAAGCGTCTCAATCAAGACCTAATGCACGAATTAAGTTAGCAACCGCTGGTGGCTTTGCGAGTATTATCGAACGGAAATACCCAGATGACACGTTGATTGACCCGATGTACAGAAGTACGCATGCGTTCAAGCATGGGTTTATGAGTGGTTTTGCAGTCGCAGAGATTGCACATGATGGATTGATTGATCACATGGGGATTCTTGGCTCAATACAATCACAGCTTGATGCAAGATTCGGTGAAAACGGTGAGCAGGATGAATGGGAAGAATACCTATTTAGTATGGGTGAATATGGTTTGGGTGTTATCGGGAATGATGCAACAAATGAGGTTGAATCGTGGTCAGAAGAGTATGTCCGTGATGTGCGCTTACAGAGAATCTATAAATTAGGTGTGGGCGCGACGCTTTATGCTGCAAATCTTATACATCAAGGGTATATAGAGAAGATAACCGAAGAAATGATTAATGCTGCTGATTGGTCTGACATATTACACGCCGTCGACACTGGTGAATAGTTGAATAATCTGCTATAATGTACTTATAAGAGCTATTTTTTATGGCAAAAAATAATTAGAGAAAGAGATGACCAACCATGGCCCAGAAAACTGTCCAACTTAAGGACTTCCGTAACGTAGGAATTATCGCACACATTGATGCAGGTAAAACCACTACAACCGAAGGTATTTTGTACCGAACCGGTATTAACCACAAAATTGGTGTTGTTAAGGGTACCGGCGCTGAAGACGGTACAACAACTGACTGGATGGCTCAAGAAAAAGAACGTGGAATCACGATTACTTCTGCTGCTGTTACGGCACAATGGAAGGGTCACACGATCAACATCATTGACACCCCTGGTCACATTGACTTTACAGTTGAAGTTGAACGTTCACTTCGTGTCCTTGACGGCGCGGTAACAATCTTCGATGGAAAAATGGGTGTTGAAGCTCAATCTGAAACTGTATGGCGCCAAGCTAACAAGTACGGTGTGCCTCGTATCTGTTTTATCAACAAGATCAACCAAATTGGTGGTGACTTCTACAAATCTCTCGACTCTATTCACCTTCGTCTTTCAAAGCATGCACTTCCTGTGCACCTTCCTATTGGATTTGAAAAGGAAATCAACGGTGTTGTTGACCTTATCGACATGAAAGCTTACACATACGGTGATTACACAGACCACGAACTTGTTGTCGGTGAAATCCCTGAAGACATGCTTCAAAAAGCAAAGAACGCTCGTAGCCTCCTCGTTGAAGCTGCAGTTGAAGCAGAAGACGAACTATTCGAACGCTTCCTAAACGAAGGCGAAGAATCAATTACTGTTGAAGAACTAAAGCGTGCACTTCGTATTCGTGTGCTTGCTGGTGACTTCTACCTCGTTTCTGGTGGTGATGGCCGTGGTGTTATCGTTGAAAAACTTCTTGACCTTGTAAACGACTATCTTCCATCTCCACTTGATGTTGGTAACACACAGGCAACAAACCCAAAGACTGGTGATGTTGTTGAACGTGAACCATCTGACGATGCGCCACTTTCTGCACTTGCCTTCAAGATTGCAACTGACCCTTACGTCGGTCGTTTGATCTTCGTCCGTGTATACAGTGGTAAATTGACCGCTGGTAGTTACGTACTTAACACGACAACTGGTAACAAAGAACGTATCGGACGTGTTGTTCGTATGCACGCCGACAAGCGTGAAGACATCGACATGATTGGTGCTGGTGATATTGCTGCAGTTGTTGGTTTGAAAGATACTTTCACAGGTCACACACTTGCTGACCCAGCTAACCCGGTACTTCTTGAGTCAATCGACTTCCCAGAACCACCTGTATCGATTGCTGTTGAGCCAAAGACTAAAGCTGACCAAGAAAAGATGGGTATTGCACTTCAACGACTCGCTGAAGAAGATCCGACTTTCCGTATTCACACAGACGAAGAAACAGGCCAGACAATTATGTCAGGAATGGGTGAGCTTCACCTTGAAATCCTTGTTGACCGTATGAAGCGCGAATTTAATGTTGAAGCAAACGTGGGTGAACCACAAGTAGCCTTCCGTGAAACGATTCGTGGAACAGTGGAAGCGCAAGGTAAGCACGCCAAGCAATCTGGTGGACGTGGTCAATATGGTGATGTTTGGGTTCGTTTCGAGCCGACAGAATCTGGTACTGGCTACGAATTCGTTGATGCGGTTAAGGGTGGTGTTGTTCCAAAGGAATACATCAAGCCTGTTGAAAAAGCTATTCGTGAAACACTTGAAGGCGGAGTTATCGCTGGATACCCAATGATCGGTGTGAAAGCAACCCTCTACGATGGTAGCTACCACGACGTTGACTCAAGCGAACTTGCCTTCGGTCTTGCTGGTGTCGTTGCTGTGAAGGAAGGTATTCCAAAGGCGCGTCCAGTTATCCTTGAGCCTGTTATGAAAGTTGAAGTATCAACTCCTGAAGACTTCATGGGTGACATCATCGGTGACCTTAACGGTCGTCGTGGCCGTATCGACGCAATGGAAGACATTCCAGGCGGCGCAAAGCTGATCCGTGCATTCGTACCTCTTTCAAACCTTTTTGGTTACACGAACGACATCCGTTCAATGAGCCAAGGACGAGCAGCATCTACTATGGAAGTTGCGCAGTACGAGGAAGTACCGCCAAACGTTGCAGCCGAAATCGTTGCAAAACGATCTGGCAACTAGTTCAATCTAGGAACTACAAAACCGCGTCTGTCTGGACGCGGTTTTTGTTTACCTTTTTGTATTTAAGGCTGATGTTATATTTGTTTTTTATAGTGGATGTATGGAAACAAGCACAACCTATGACCGACCTCGCGAGAAGCTCCAAAAAAGGGGAGTAGCGTCGCTGACCAATCTAGAGTTGTTGCAGATACTTATTGGTAGCGGTAATGCTCAGGTGAGTGTACAAAAGATAGCTCGTAGGACGCTGAAACTGCTGAGTAGGCATGGTAACGAGATTACCTTGCAGCAAATGACTGCAGTAACTGGTCTTGGTGTTGCGCGTGCCTCATTGATCTTAGCTTCATTCGAGCTCTCCAGCAGGTACCCGGTAAGTCGCAAACAGAAGGTAATTGATACAAAGGACAAGCAAGATATTCTGTTTGCTGAAGTGCGAATGTCATCCAAGCAGTTACTGACTTACATAACACTTGATGGCGGGAATAATTTTATCGCGCAGCGAACTGCTGTGCTTGATCCTGATGTGCTTCAAGTTGGATTGCTACGAGATCTGTTCTTGCATGTTGTGAATGATCAGGCGGCGCGCATTATAGTGGCGATTGGCATGCGGTCTCATGCACTGCAACCGTCCTTATATGAACTGGGTCTTGCTAAAGATCTCACGAGCATGGCGCAGCTTTTTAATGTAAGTGTACAGTCGTTTGTGTTGCTGAACACCGAATCAGAATTACATCTGAAAGGACAGGCATGGTAGGCGTTGCAGAGTCACTTGTCTATGCTTGGTACGATCGATCGAGTATTGATTATCGAGAACTATTCATGAGAGTGTATGTGTCGTACAACGCATGGTTTCGAAAAACGACGAGTACCCATATAGATTACGAAGCAATCAAACTTCTCAAAACACGGTTTGTGATCTGGGATGACTACGTGGAAAGACGCTCAATGGTTGATATGAAATCTGTTATGGCACGAATTGTAGCAAGTACACACAGGTCTCCGTTACAGACAGGTGGTCACTGGAATGGTGTCGTGCAGAGTAGTGATGACTGGAAAGGTCTAATAGATTTTTGGTATCAAATCAGGTGTGATCTTTTTCATGGATTCATCTCTGTTGACGGTGAGGCTGAGCATATACGGCTTGCGTATGAATCACTCTACATATTTATGTCAGAGATCGTGTCGCGTATGCGAAGTTCATTTAAGCATTCTGACATGCGGCGATTAGAGGAGTTACAAATCCTTGCAGAATCTCGGTATCCTCATTATGAAACATACCAAAACGAAGCATTGCTCCTCCATCAAAAATTTATACACTCGCCAGATCTATGGAATGTAGACATGGTCCGAGCGCGAAAAGAGTGAAACCTCTTTACGTATGGGCGAAAATTCTGTATAATTTACCTATACGTCATGAGGTGCTGTTGCTCTTATGCGAAAATAATTAATGGAGATTTAATCTAACATGGCTGATTTCGATCGCACAAAAGCACACGTTAACGTTGGAACTATGGGTCACGTTGACCACGGTAAAACAACTCTAACCGCAGCTATCACAACTGTACTTGCAAAACGTCTTCCTAGCGACGTCAACAAAAAAGTTGACTACGCAATGATCGACAACGCACCTGAAGAGCGTGCTCGTGGTATTACTATCGCGACATCTCACCAAGAATACGAATCAGAATCACGTCACTACGCACACGTCGACATGCCAGGTCACGCCGACTACGTAAAGAACATGATTACTGGTGCCGCTCAAATTGATGGTGCAATCCTCGTGGTTGCAGCAAACGACGGTCCACTTCCTCAAACTCGTGAACACGTTCTTCTTGCTCACCAAGTTGGTGTGCCAAAGATCCTTGTTTTCCTAAACAAGATGGACCTTGCAGACCCTGAACTCGTTGAACTCGTTGAAATGGACATCCGTGAACTACTTGCAAAGAATGGTTACGACGAAGACGCTCCTATCATCAAGGGATCAGCTACTAAAGCCCTCGAAGGTGACGAAGCATCAGAAGACGCAATTATGGAACTCGTTAAAGCTATCGACGACTACATTCCTCAACCACCACGCGACCTCGACAAGCCTTTCCTAATGCCTATCGAAGACGTTTTCTCAATCAAGGGACGTGGAACAGTTGCAACAGGACGTATCGAAACTGGTGTTATCAACATTAACGACCCAGTTGAAATTGTTGGTGTTAAAGCTACACAAAGCTCAGTCGTTACTGGTATCGAAGCATTCAAAAAGAACCTCGACCGTGGACAAGCTGGTGACAACGCCGGACTCCTCCTTCGTGGTATTGAACGCGAACAAATCGAACGTGGTCAAGTTATCGTTAAACCAGGCTCAATTACTCCACACACAGAGTTTGACGCTGAAGTTTACATCCTTAAGAAAGAAGAAGGCGGACGCCACACTCCATTCTCTAAGGGTTACAAACCACAGTTCTACTTCCGTACAACTGACGTTACTGGTGAAGTTGAACTCCCAGCTGACAAAGAACTCGTTATCCCTGGCGACACACTTACTTTCAAGGTTAAACTTCTGCAGCCAATCGCTATGGAACAAGGTCTTAACTTCGCTATCCGCGAAGGTGGTAAGACTGTTGGTGCTGGTGTTGTAACCAAGATTGTTGCTTAATACAATCTAACCAATAAAAAATATCCCCCGGTTTTGCCGGGGGTATTTTTTGTGTATGCACTATTTATTGCTGAGTGGTCTGTTGCCATGTGACGCCAGGCATATGCTTTGTTGCGATCAGGATGAAGTCAATGAGTGACCACACACCAAATCCACCAAGTGTGAGGAGTTTGGCCATTCCTAAGCGCATATGACCAAGGTAGAAACGGTCTACGCCAATAGTTCCCAGGAAGAATGAGAGCACAAGTGCAACAACGAAATTCTTACCACCCGTCACGGCGACTGGTGCAACAGCTGGTTGTGGTGCCACAGGCTGTGCAAAGACTTCAGTAGCCGGTACTGGTTGTGGCGCGAATGTAGGTTGAGGCGTCGGTGTAAATTGCGCAGGCTCTGCCGGTGCGGCCGTAAATGCAGCAGGTGATTCCACGCCAGGAACGAAAGCCCCTTGATCGGGAGTACCAGGAACAAGTGCGGCTGGTTCAGTAGGCGTCGGTTGAGGTGTGTATTCGGGTTGGTTCGGTTGCATAAAAACTTTCAATATTGTAAACGTTAGTGTTATGAAAATTATAACACTTATTTAAACCATATTTATTGTCGAGTGCTTGCAACGCCGATCCAGGTGCCTTCGGTTCCTTCTAAGACGGTCCTACCAAGGCGCAACACAATCTCTGGCCTGAAGTTGGTATTCGCGAGCTCGTTCCAGTACAGGAGCGATCGAGCATTTAACACTTCGTGTGTCGTGTGAATACGCGCAAGGTCGGGGAGTGCATACGATTGAAATGCATTCCTTTCCGATCCTTTAGTAGCAAGCCGTGCAATTTGAATTGTCTGACGAGTCCTGGTTTCGGGCTTTCGAGCGTTTTTCTGCTCAATATAGAATATTCTTTCAATCTGCTCGTCGATAAGATCTTCATGTGTGTCAACGATGTGCCGCAACTCTTGCGGAGATGTCACGCTTAGATCAATAAATTCACCGTCAAGACGTAAAATACGGTTTGGTGCAAACGAAGGGATTTTAGGAGAATGTTCGGGCATGTGTTTTAAGATACCAGAAAAGCGAAAACCCCGCTACTCCTGGAGGAGCAATGGGGTGCTCGCATCGTCAGAAGGCGGGGTAAAGGTGGTTAGCTTGTCAGGGGAGATACATCGAATGCACGACGTACTGCATCCCAAACGAGCTGGTGTGTGACACCGACGGCACCGAGGGCTCCGAACTTGAAGTTGTTAAGCCGTTGCAGGACGAACGCGAGTTCATCACTGTTGAGCGCCGCAACTTTGTCACTGTTGACGACACAGGTCGTGTCAGCAACGGACTGTCGGGCTTCTTGTTTCAGGGTGTCGATGACAGGCCAGAGGTCTGTCGTCATGGTGTCTTCTTCGATCTCGGTAGTGCTCGGCATGAGAGATTCCAATCTTTCGTGGCTGATACTGGTGTGAACGATGTTACCAATTTATAGCGATTAGATAGAGAAGTCAACGCAATGTAAAAGAATCGTAAAAAAGCGAAAACCCCGCCAGTCCCGGAGGAACCTTGAGGGTTCTCGTCAACGGGCGGCGGGGTTGGTCTTAAGCTCTAGGCGAAAGCCGTCACGATCTTCGTACCAGTGCAAGATGATGACGTTCTCGGGCCCAAAGGTTAAGGACTCCAGGAACGCAATTGCATCGTTGCGGCGACCCTTATTGATGCTGCGGAAGGTGTAGGCGTCTAGGTAGCGCCAGTTCTGCAGGCTAGACTTGTAGCAATCGATCTCGACGCACAATGCGCGCCAGAAAGATCGCAGCTCAGCGCGCAACACGTCATTGATGACATCGTCATTAATGGGGAACGCGGCGTTGAGCTTGACGTCGAAATCTGCCATGGCGAGCAGTTCGTCATTGCTGATCGACTGCTGCACGAGAACGATGTCGTTGATGAGCTCCATCTGCTGTACGATCCGTGGATCTTGCAGACGAGGGTCAACGCGTTCTACGGTTTCTATCATGGTATCCATAAAGCTTCTCTCTAAGGGTCTGGGTATGAAAAAGGACTTATCTTATTATAATCTAAATTTAACATTGTGTCAATTTGCTTATCTGTTAAAATTTGCTATACTACTGTGGTATATTAATCCGTATCGAGAACTCGGCCAGACGTAATAAAAGCGATTCGAGCAGAGGTTACGATACACAACACAGAAAGGTTTCTTCCTCATGGCAGAAGCAGCAAAAGACCAAGGCCTACGTATTCGTATTCGCCTAAAGGCATATGACCACAAAGTCATCGACCAATCAGCAAAGCAAATCATCGACACAGCTATCCGTAGCGGTGCGAGCATTGCAGGACCAGTACCACTTCCAACACGTCGCAGTACTTTCACAGTTGTGAAGTCACCACACGTGTATAAGAAGGGTGGAGAAGCTTTTGAAATGCGTATTCACAAACGTCTTATCGACATCACGAACGCAACTCCAAAGACTATCGACAGTCTTCAAAACCTCAGCCTTCCAGCTGGTGTTGACGCTGAAATCCGAATGTAGTTTCAGTTCCAACTAAAAATAGCCTCATTACGAGGCTATTTTTTATGTACGTATATTACTGTGCGAGGAGTGCGTCAGTAAGTGCTGAGATATCCATTTGGATCTTTAGAATCCATAATTGAGTAGCAATGATGAACGCAAGAAGGATTGACCAATACACTGTTTGGCGTGTAATGCGGAAAGTTGTGAAAGGTGTTGGGTCTTTGTAAACGCGGAATGATTGCATAGGCGCAGGCTTCTTAACGCGAGCGGCAACTTTCTTCACTGTTTTCTTCACTGTCTTTTTAATAGGAGCTTTTGCTTTAGAGACTGCTTTCTTCACTGTTTTCTTAGTGGCCATAGGTTTCCTTGCGTTTTTATGAAGCTAATGAGTTCATTATCGCGCAGTTAGCAGATAAGCACAAGCGCAATCGCTAATAGTTGCCGCCAGTTATGCCCCAGTACTGTTCGAGTGTCTTTATACCTCTCGCTTGCATGTCTTTTGCGACAGCGACTCCTACGTAGCGATAATGCCACTCTTCTGCGCTGTAGCCGGTAATTGTTTCATATCCTGCGTAATAGCGCTGAATGAAACCGTAATCGGCCGCATTAGCAAGTAGCCATTGATACTGTGTTGTTCCACCAAAATCACTCAACCCACGTCCGTTACCAGAGACATCAAAGGCTAGACCTGTTTGATGTTCGCTATATCCAGGTCGGGCGCTATACGTATCTGCGCCTGCGACACCACTTGTGTTAACCCAATAGTTGTAGGTTGATATCTGATCGTTGTATGAACGGTAGCTACTTGTGACGGCGAAAGGTTGTCCGGCTGCACTTGCTGCGGCGTACAGTTGATTGAATGCTGTGATCGCTTTCGCACTGAGTGTCGCACCATACGACGTGACGAGGTCACCAGGAGCGAACATGACTGGTTGTATACAGTGCTTCTTATTCACCACTACATCAATAGAAGCGGGATTATTATGTGATTTAGAAGTGTTACAGTTTGCAGACTTAATGGCTTTAGCTGAAGCTTCGGTAGCAATACGGGCTGCCTCTGCCGCTTCGGCTGCCTTGCGAGCTGCTTCTTTCGCCTCTGCTTCTTGCTTTGCTTTTAGTTCAGCGGCTTTGCGAGCTTTGATTTCTGTAATCTTCTTATCCATAGAGATGGTCAGTGCTTTAGAAGCTTGCTGGGTTTTTGCAATCTCAGCATTTTTGAGGTTCATATACCAGTAGAGGAATCCACCAGACGCACCTAGTGCGACAATAATTGCGATGATACTAATGAGGTGTTGTTTTAAAAAGCGAGGGAATCGACGTTGGGAGCGTTTTTGCATATATCTCATTGTACAGCACAAGCTATATCGAGGTGTTCTGATTTAAGGGGTGTAACACCTTGACTAACGATCAAATTTTTGCTATATTAAGTCGGTAACATTACGAAAATATTAACGATTCTTGGTAAATTGGTAAGTCTAACCCCTTATATGGGACCCAGATACTGCCTTCTACCAAGAATTTTAAGTGGGAGTTAAGAAGTCTATGAAAGCACTTCTCGGTACCAAAATTGGTATGACCCAAATCATCAGCGAAGATGGCAAGGCAGTTCCTGTCACGCTTATTCAAGCTGGTCCTGTGACTGTGACTCAGGTGAAGTCTGTCGATATCGATGGCTACAACGCAGTACAAGTAGGATTTGATTTAGGTAAGAACCTGAGCAAGGCCGTTGCTGGACACGTAAAGTCCAGCTCTGTCACACCGAAATTCATTCGTGAATTTCGCGTCGACGCCC
>Ga0247806_10000142_pt1 | contig 47209 bp, 26 predicted proteins | sample UWRJL059202B1_FD_179935 | JGI IMG/M metagenome (GOLD analysis project Ga0247806, IMG submission 179935) | Plant litter microbial communities from Arlington Agricultural Research Station in Wisconsin, United States - UWRJ-L059-202B-1 | ecosystem: Environmental > Terrestrial > Plant litter >... | reverse complement strand
TTCCTTTAATGCCGCAGCTTTTGTAGCGTTGAATAAATCCTGAAAATCAGCATCCAAACCCAAACCAAATTTGGCTTCGTTTGTAATAACGTATTTTGATTCATCATAAGCTTTTTGATAATTTCCCAAAGTCAGATATACAGAGGCTAAATAACCTGCCGCAGTACCTTTTCCCGGAACGGCTTTTACTTTTGGTTTGTCTTCCAGCCATTGTTTTGCAAATTCAAGATCGGCAATAATTTTTGGACACACATCTGCTTCTTTGGTTCTGCTTAAAGAATTTACCTGAGATACATCATTCACCACAAAATCAATATACGGGATATCACCAAAAATACGAACCAAGTGATAGTAGGCAAACGCTCTTGCAAAATAAGCCTGCGCTACTATCGCATTTACTTTTGCAGGATCTCCGGGCGTTTTTTTAGCGCCTTCAATCGCCTGATTTGCAGCGGTAATAATCACATACGATTGCGGCCAGAAGTTAGCAACAAGCGCATTAGTATCATTCATATTCATATCATTTACATCAATACGTGCAGCCTGCGTGGTTCTGTCGCCAATATCGGCCATATCATCACGAAGCATTAAGGCAATCGTAAATTCACGTCCCCAATAATTATTGTGTGCAATGTTGGCAAAAGCTCCGTTTACAGCTGCTTGTAAGTCATCTGTATTGTTAAAAAAGTTATCGGGACGAATAATTCCCACTGGTTTTTCTTCAAGGTCTGAACAGCCAAAAGCGAATATTCCCAAGAAAAGAAAAGCTATATATTTTTTCATAATATTATTTTTTAGACTAAAATTTTAAATTAAAACCGAAAGTAAAAGTTCTCACATTTGGGTAACTTCCGTATTCTAATCCTAAGTTGGTGTTACTTCTCGCGTTCGTATCATTAAGGTAATTTCCTTCAGGATCAGAACCCGGATAATCTGTAATCGTCCAAAGGTTTTGTGCACTGATGTAGAAACGAACTCTGTTCAAACCAATTTTAGAAACTACTTTTTCATCTAAACTATATCCTATAGAAACATTTTTTAAACGAATGTAGCTTCCATCATAAACAAATCTCGAAGTAACTCTTTTTGTTCTTGCCGCATTAATTGGCACATTTGTATCAGTATTCGTTGGCGTCCACGCATCTAGAACTTCTGTTGTAGCATTGTTATTTCCGGACGCCAGTTCCATCAACGTATAATTTAAGATTTGGTTTCCTTGTGAACCCTGAAAAAAGATATTCAAATCAATATTTTTATAAGTGAAATCATTGTTTAAACCGAAGATAAAATCAGGATTTGGGTTCCCGATAATCGTTTTATCGTTCGAATCCAATTTTCCGTCTCCGTTTACATCTTTAAATTTTTCTCCACCCGCAATCGTTTCAAAATTCCCCGGAAGAGCTGTTTCACCTTGCTGAATCACACCATCATAAACAAATCCGAAGAAAGAACCAACCGGTTCTCCAACTCTTAAAATTTGAGAATCTGTAGCAAGGAAATGTCCTGGCGTAGAGTTGATTAAAAGATCTTTATTATCAGCCAGTTTTAATACTTTGTTTTTGTTTGAAGAAATATTAAAGTTCGTAGACCACGTAAAATCCGCACCCACAAAGTTTTTAGAATTAATACCTAATTCCCAGCCTTTGTTTTCTAATTCACCCACGTTTTGAAGCTGAGAAGCAATTCCTGAAACTCCCGGTAAAGGTCTGTTGAACAATAAATCTTTTGTAATGGTTTTGTAATAATCTGCTGTTAAGCTGATTCTGTTATCAAATAAACCCAAATCAATTCCGTAATCTTGCTGATAAGAAGTTTCCCATTTCAAATTTGGATTATCCAAAGAGGTCAATTGCACTGCGTTTACAATAATGTCACCACTCACATCATAAATTTCTGAAAATCTCGATAAAGTAGAGTAGGCGCCAATTGATGGATTTCCTGTTGCACCATAACTCGCTCTCAATTTAAGGCTTGAAATGGTTTTGTTATCTTTTAAAAAATTCTCATTAGCGACATTCCAACCCACGGCCCCAGAAGGGAAAGTTCCGTATTTGTAGTTTTTACTAAAGCTTGAAGATCCGTCACGACGCGCTGTAAACGTAAATAAATATCTGTCGTCGTAATCAAAATTCAATCTTCCGAAAGCCGAAATTAATTCTGTTTCAGATAAATTCGAATCGGGTTTTAAGAAAACAGTTCCCGCGCCTAAATTTCGGTACGAATTGGTATTCGTCAAAAATCCTCTTGAAGCCGCATACGAACTTTCGTTTTTATTTTTTTGATACGAATAACCGCCAAGAACCGTCAAAATTCCTTTTTGGATAATCTCTTTTTTATACGTCAGATAATTTTCTGTAAGGAAAGAAGAAAATCTTGTGTTGTTTACAGAAGCTTCTCCTTTGATATTTTTTCCCGCAATTAATGTCGAAGGAATAAATCTTCCGGTTTGAGAATTATTATCCGTTAATCCTAAAGTAGTTTTAAAGTCAAGATCTTTTGTGATTTTATATTGAGCAAAGAAATTCGATCTGTTTACGATGGATACGGTTTCCAAAACATTTTCCATCGCAGTCGCATACGGATTGTCGATATCGTCACCAATTGGAGCCGTTGTTGTGTAACTTCCGTCTGCATTATAAATTCCTTTGTCTGGCATAAAACGATACGCCGCTGCAATTACACCCGCAGCACCAGTTCCTCCGGCGCCGGTTTGGCTAATAATTCCTTCCTTGTTTTGTTTGCTTTGAAATAAATTCAATCCCACTTTAAAGCGATCTGATAAATCAGCTTCAAGATTACTTACAATGGTGTATTTGTCAATTCCTGAGTTGATTACAACACCGTTTTGATTAAAGTAGTTTCCGGAAACATAATATCTCACGTTTTCAGATCCGCCGGAAAATGATAGAGAAGTATTAGAAACCATCCCATTACGATAAATCAAGTCCTGCCAGTCTGTGTTTGCGCCGCCATCAGTATGTGTTGTAAAACTTTTTCTGTAGGCCACAAACTGTTCTGCATTTAATAAGTCGAGTTTATTATTTACAGATTGTACGGATGTAGAGTTGCTGAATTCAATAACAGGTTTTCCCGGTTTTCCTTTTTTGGTCGTAACCATAATAACCCCGTTTGAACCTCTTGAGCCGTATATTGCTGTTGCAGATGCATCTTTAAGCACTTCGATAGAGGCAATATCCTGAGGTGCCGGCATTGCCACGCCGGCAAAACCATCGACTACAACAAGCGCATCACCACTCGCATTGATAGAAGTTCCGCCACGAACCCTGATTTTTACAGGAGCGCCCGGTTCTCCACCATTATTCGATTGTACCGAAACCCCTGCTGCACGTCCTTGCAAAGCTTGTTCTGCATTTAATAAAGGATAAGCAGTTAATTCTTTTGCGGTTACAGAAGACACAGAACCTGTTATATCGCTCTTTTTTCGCGTACCATAACCCACAACGATTACTTCTTCAAGATTTTTTGTATCCGGTTTTAAACTTACGTTGATGACCGATTTGCTTCCTACAGTAATTTCAACTGTTTGATAACCAATAAAGTTAAAGACTAAAACAGCATTTTTGTCTGAAGTGAAAACACTATAATTTCCATCCATATCTGCAGATCCTCCTACGGAAGATCCTTTAACATAAACATTGGCACCAGGAAGCCCGAGTAAATCTTCGCTGGAAGTAACTTTTCCGGTGATTTTTTTCTCCTGTGCATTCATCATGATATTGACCAGTAAAAAAAGTACCAGAAAACACCATTTAAGTGATTTAATTTTGAGATTTGTAAACATTCATTTTGGTTTTAGGTTAATGTTAGATAAAATAAAAAAGCAATAAACTCATTCCGATTATAAGCAGCATAAAGAAAACTTGCAGCAGCAGAAATTTTGTTTTTTTGATTTTCATATCGCAAATGTATCAGACGCAAACGATATAGAAATACAAAAAAGGGTATCTAAAAATACAGATACCCTTTTTAAAGCCTTTAAATATGCGGATTGTTTAAAAAACTTCGGAAGATTTGGAAAATTTGTCAGCAAATTGCGACGGAGTTTCTCCGTACCTTTTTTGGAAACATTTGCTGAAGTATTTCGGATTGTTAAAACCCACTTTATAACTTACTTCAGAAACATTCAATTTGTTTTGTTCCAATAATTGAGCGGCGCGTTTTAACCTGATTTCATGAATAAATTCGTTCGGTGTATAATTCGTCCACGCTTTTATCTTTAAGAATAACATGGTGCGGCTAACTCCTAATTCTGCGCAGAAAAACGGAATATCAAATTGCTCGTTCGAAATATTTTCTTCGATAATTTTGAATGCTTTCTTCAGTAATTCTTCATCCAGAGACGAAACCGTAATTTCTGACGGAACAAAATTGTCTTCGCTGGTAAATTTCTTTTTTAATCTTTCTGTTGAATTCAAAAGGTTTTTTACCCGAAGTTTAAATTCAATTAAGTTGAATGGTTTACTGATATAATCATCGGCACCGCTTTCTAATCCTTCAAATTTATAAACCAATGAAGATCTCGAAGTCAGTAGAATAACGGGAATATGGCTTGTTTTTAGGTTTTCTTTTATTTTCGAACACAATTCGGTTCCCACCATTTCGGGCATAATTACGTCGCTGATAATTAAATTCGGAACATGCTGTAAAGCTTTTTCAAAGGCTATTTTTCCGTTTTCGGCTTCAATAATATTGTATTCTTTTTTGAGTAAATTTTTCATAAAAGTTCTTAAAACCTTATGATCTTCAACTAACAGAATGGTTTGCTTTTCGCCATGTACCACAAAATCATCAATATCTTCATGTTCGGTGATTTCCTGCGTTTCTAATTGAGCCGAATATTGCGCAATATCATCACTGATTTTAAAATCTTCAATAATTTCGTTTTCCGATAAATGTGCTCGCCCTAATGGAAGTGTCACTTGAAAAACAACACCGCCCGCTTCTTTATTTGTCACTTCAATATTTCCTTTATGAAGTTTGACAATGTTTTTTACGATTGATAAACCAATTCCGGTTCCTTTATTATAATTTTTTTGAACATTATTATGAAGCGGAACTTCAAAAAACAAATCAAAAATTTTGTCGATATGTTCGTCTGCAATTCCAACTCCGGAATCTTCAACGGCAATAAATAAATTCTCGTTATCGTAATTGATTTTGATTTTTATGTCGCCTCCTTTTGGTGTGTAGCGAAAAGCATTCGAAATCAAATTATAAAAAACACGTTCGAGTTTATAACGATCAAAATACACCAGAATTTCTTCTTCCTGGGTTTCAAACGTATAATTGTAACCGCCATCTTTGGCATATTCGATAAAAGACAAAAAGATTTCTTTGGTGAATTTGACAATATTTCCGTTCGCTGATTCCAGTTTTACCTCGTTTTCGAGTTTTCTAAAATCCATCAAACGGTTAATTAAACTCAAAAGATGGTTAGCGCTTCCTTCAATCACCAACAGCTTTTTGTACATTTCGTTCGTTCCGTTGTAATCGGATAAAATCTGTTGCAATGGGCCCAAAATCAAAGTCAAAGGTGTTCTGAATTCGTGTGAAATATTGGTAAAGAAATCCAGTTTGGCACGGTTGTTTTCTTCGATACGTTTGGTTTCCAGATATTCCAGTTCGAGTTTTTGTTTTAGTCTTGTTTTTGATTTCATAATCCAGATCAAACCGTATAATGCCGAACCAATGATGATTCCGTACAATAAAAGTGCCCAGATACTGCGCCATGGAGCCGGTTTTACAACAACAGTTAAAGTAGTCGGAACTTTATTCCAAACGCCGTCGTTGTTTGCGCCACGCACTTCAAAAACATACGTTCCCGGATTTTGAATGGCATATATCGCTTCGGGATTTTTTGTAGTTGTCCAGTTATTTTCCAGTCCGGTTAAGCGGTAACTGTATTGGTTGTTTTTGGATCGAATGTAATTCGGAATTGCAAAATTAATCGAGAAATTAGCCTTGTCATAATCCAGCGTTATCGTTTTTGTATAGCCGATGCTTTTCTCTAAAATCGCTGTAGAATCATTCGCATGAATGGTTTCATTTTTGATTTTCAAATCCGTAATTAAAACCTGAGGCACATATTGATTTAAGGAAATTTTTCGGGCATCAAAATACGTTGCGCCAGACGGACTTCCAAAATAAAACTGATTCGAATCGAGTTTTAAAGCCGCATTATCATTAAATTCATTGCTCGCCAAACCATCTTTTTGATCGTAGATAACAACCGTTTTTCTAGTCGTGCTGTATTTTATAATTCCCTGATTCGTGCTGATCCAAAGGTTTTTATCATCATCTTCCAAAATAGAATGTATCGAAGTAATAACCGTATTTCCAATTTTCAGATTGATCCTGTTGAATTTTTTCCCATCAAAATAATGCAGACCTTTTGCTTTTGTTCCCACCCAAATTTTGTTTTGTGAATCCTGAAACAAGGTGAGAATATCATCGCCCGATAAAGCAGCTGTATCAAAAAAGAAATGCCGGATAGCATATTTATTTGGGTTGAAATTTTGAAGTGAAATAAGATTCAATCCGTTTTGTGAACCCACCCAAAGACGTTTTTGCTTGTCGACCAAAATGGTTCTGACAATATTATTAGTTAAGAAATTTGGTTTTGTATTATCATTTCCAATAATTTGAAAATCTTTAGAAATAGTATTGTATCGAATCAATCCTTTGCTAAAAGTACCAATCCACAAAATTCCATTTTCTTCTGTTTTGATAGAATAGACTCCAGTTTCCTTCAGTAAAATATTTAATTCCGATGAAATTCGATTGTCTTCAATTCGTTTCAAAATCGTATTGTATGCCGAAATTCCTTTAGAAAAAGTGCCAAGCCACAAAATATGATCTTTGTCGAGACACATCGATTTAATATCATTTTTAGTAGTTTGACCGCTTTTACTGTTGATGTAACTTGTGGTTTCTGAATTTAGATTGTAAACCGTGATGCCGCCGCCTTCAGTTCCAAAATAAACATTCTGATTTTTATCAGCAATAATAGAACTCACCACATCAAAACTCATCGGAATCTTTTTAGAATTCTGATTGTAATTCGAGAAATTCACATTTGAAACATCCCAAATATTCACTCCTTTGTAATAACAGCCAATCCAAACCGAACCTTTTTTGTCGATATAAACCGATTTAACCTTATCGATTCCGTTACTATTGTTGCTGTTGTTTATTTTTTGAAGTTCTTTACCTTCACTCAAAATATAGATTCCATCATAAGCGCCAATCCACAGAGAACCTTGACTATCAAGCGCCAAAGCCCTAATATCTGTGTTGATTTCGCGGTATTTTTTATTCGATAAAAAAGGAACAAATTTATTCGTTGATTTATCAAATTTTAGTAATCCCACGTTTTTTGTTCCAATCCATAAATTGCCCTTTTTATCTTCGGCAATAGTCTGAACATTCAAAAGATCAGTCGTATTTAAATAATTTTTAAAAGACAATTTTCCATTTTTTCTGCCTATCAACAAACACAAACCTTTTGTAGTTCCAACCCAGATTTCGCCTTTTTTGGTTTTTAAAATACTTAGAATATTATTGCTCGGTAAAGTTGAAGGGTCAGTTTCTGAATGAAAAACAGACGTAAATACTTTTGTTTTTTTATTGTAAATCGTCAATCCTTTTGAAGTTCCAAACCACATTTCGCCTCCAATTTCTTTAATTGACCAAATGGCATTACTGCTAATGGAATGATTGTTTTTGGTATGTAAATATCGTGTAAAAGTGTTGGTAACAGGATTATAGCAATTTAGGCCGTTGTAAGTTCCAACCCACAATTGCCCGGATTTATCTTCTTCTATAGCCAAAATATCGTTGTTGCTAATAGATGATTTATCAGCAGCGTCATTTCTGAAAATTGTAAATCGGCTACCGTCGTATTTATTAAGTCCGTCGCGCGTACCAAACCACATTTGTCCAAATTTATCCTGATGAATTGCAATAACAGAACTCTGTGAAAGCCCGTCGGTCGTCGAGATATTTTTAAGGCGGTATTTATTTTGGGAAAATATATTCCCGGAAATAAATAATAAAACCAGAAAAGCTATTTTGTATTTCATGGTGGTTTTTTTTAAAGGGGCAAAGAGGCAAAGGGGCAGAGTTGCAAAGGACAAAGTTTTTTTATTCGCGCAAAGACGCCAAGTTTTTTACGTCTAGTTTGTCATTTCGACTTTGCGTGAAACAAAAACTTGGCGTCATTGCGACTTTGCGCGATTATTTCTTCACACGTCTTTGTAATTGATAATCATACAAAGAAGGAATCTGCTCCAGCGACGTATTCAAAAACTCAATATAAGCATCAGGTTCATATTTTACCTCGAATTTTGCATTGCCATTCACGCCAATAATTCTCGCAAAAGGACCGTCTTTCATCCCATAAAGCAAAATTGGTTTTGTTATTTCTGATGGTTTTTCAACCTGAACATTCAAATTCCAAAAAGTACTAAAAGGTCCGTGTGAAGGTTTCCAGTAGTCAGCACCGCCACCGCCAAACAATAAATAACTACTATTTTTATCCGGACAGAAATGCACCGTAATATGATCAAATAAATTTTGATGATTTGCTCCCGAATGCTGATCTAATAAAGGATCTACAAATATTTCACAATTTTGATACACATTTTTGGTCGCAAAAGTATTGAAGCTCAAGGGATGAACTGTTTTATTATAGATTTTTAAATTCTTCACCAAAACATTATGAACACCGCCTAAAGTTACGGTGTAATGTGCCATATGATTTCCATTAGTCACAATATCCTGAACGGTAACATTTGAAATTTCTTCACATAAAATTCCACTGTCAGCATTGGTTATGATGACATCTTTAACCCAGCTGTTAAAAACACGTGTTAAAAATATGGCATTATTTCCCGGTTCAACGTGGTGTGCGACTCTCGGAATATCAGGAAAAGTAACACGAATATGTTCGATTCCCACCTCGTTTAAATGTTTCCACTCGACTAATTGCGCCTGATAACTTGGTTTTATCGCAATGGTCAAAGGCGTTTTTATGGTAATTTTTGAGTTTGAAATTTTAGTGATTTCAACTTGCTGCCTCACAATTGGAAGTTTTGGAAATTTCCAGTGATGCGAACCTTGTTTTACTTGGGCACCTTTATATAAATCAGTAATAATTTCGGCGTTTTCACCATCTTTATTAAACAATTGAAGCTCGACAATATCGCCCACTTTCAATCCTTTTACATCAGAAACCGAAATAATATGCTGGCCTATATTTCCACTGCTAACTTTCGCCAAAACATTCGGAACAGGTTCATATTTATCCAAATATGATTTTACACGTTCGCCGGGAATTTGTGTCCAGATAAAACCTCCCGACCATGCATATTGCGAAAACGGCAAATCGACATTGTTTTCAGGTTCGCGTTGTCTTTTATCAAAAGTGGTCAAATATTCGCGAAGTTCTGCCAGCGATTCCGGATTTTTGAGATACATCATTGGCCGTGGACAATAAATTTCGGTTCCGCCTTCACCCGAACCTGCGCCGCGAAGTACAAAATTGCTTCGTTCGATATACAAAATAGCACTCAGAATGATTCTTCCTGCGGGCAATTGCAAAATTACATTTCCTTCGGTTTCTGTAGCCGCTTCTATGGCTTTCAACAAAGCTTTAGAATCATCCAAACCATCATTTGCTTTTACGCCAAAATCTACAGCACTTATAATTTTCCCTGCAGCGTCAGGAATTTGGCTTTCGCCGAAGTGATACCCGGCGTAACTAAAATCAGGTAAATAATTTGCATTTGAATCTGTCAGTATTTTTGGTGTCTGGCCAAATAAAATAGTATTTACAAAAAGGCTGCAACAAATTCCAAGGGTTTGACTATTCATGGTTTGTGGTTATTATGATAGTTAGTTTTTTCTGCACGAAGGCACTAGGGCGAAAAGCTTTTTAAGTCAAAGATTAAAAGAATTAAGGATTTTTTCACGCAGATTTTGCAGATTTGAGCAGATTTAAATTTGGATAGTTATCTGCGTAAATCTGATTAAATATTTTTTAAATCTGCGTAAAAAAAACTTAGTGCCCTGGTGCCTTCGTGGCAAAATTTTTATATGGATCTTTTAATCCCCATTTCAAGTCCTCTTAATTCAGCCAATCCTCTCAAACGCCCAATGGCAGAATAACCTGGATTTGTCTTTTTATTCAAATCGTCCAGCATTTGATGTCCGTGATCCGGGCGCATTGGCAATGAACTATTATTTCTTTTTTCGACTTCCAAAATCGCTTTTACAACTTCGTACATATCCACATCGCCTTCTAGATGATTGGCTTCATAAAAACTTCCTTCTTCATCTCGTTGCGTACTTCTTAGGTGAATAAAATTCATTTTATCGCCGTGGCGTCGTACAATTCCGGGCAAATCATTATCGGCACGAACACCGTAAGAACCTGTACACATCGTAAATCCGTTTGATTTTGAAGGGGCAGCATTCATCAATTCGATTAAATCTTCCTCGGTACTCACCACTCTTGGCAAACCAAGAATCGGGTAGGGCGGGTCGTCAGGATGAATCGCCATCAAAACGCCTTTATTTTCAGCAACGGGAATAATTTCTTTTAAAAAGAAGAAAAGATTTTCCTTTAAAGCCTGTCTGTCAATATGATTGTAAGCGCTCAAAGTAATCAGAAAATCTTCTACAGAATACGCTTCTTCGGCACCCGGAAGTCCCGCTAAAATGTTTTGCTGTAATTTTATTTTGTCGGCATCTGTCATTGCATGAAAATATTTTGCAGCCTTTTCAATCTGAATAGAGGTATATTCTTTTTCAGCACCCGGTCTTTTCAAAATAAACAATTCAAAAGCCGCAAAAGCATTACTGTCAAAACGTAAAGCTTTCGAACCGTCAGCAACTTCATAAGCTAAATCAGTTCTTGACCAATCAAGAACAGGCATGAAATTATAACAAATGCATTTTATCCCGCATAAAGCCAGATTTCGAATGCTTTCTTTATAATTTTCAATGTATTCAAGATAATTTCCGGTTTGTTTTTTGATGTCTTCGTGAACCGGAATACTTTCTACAACCGACCAGGTTAAGCCCGAAGCGCCTTTTTTTGGATCGCCGTTTTCGTGTTCGATTTCAACTTTTCTTTTAATAATTTCTTCTATTTCCCATACTTGTCCGTTCGGAATATGGTGCAAAGCAGTTACGATTCCGGTTGCGCCGGTTTGTTTAATATCCTGCAAAGAAACCGGGTCGTTTGGGCCGAACCACCTTAATGTTTGTTCCATTTTTGATTTATTTTGATGATTGATTTAAATACTTGTTGCGCCAAAACCACCGTCTACTTTTATAATCGTTCCCGTTACAAATTTTGACATGTCGCTGCATAAAAATAAAAGCGCACCATCAATATCTTCCGGAGTTCCAAATCTTCCCATTGGCGTATGTTCGATTATTTTTTCTCCTCTTGGCGTTAATTTTCCTTCGGGAGTCAATAATAAAGCTCTGTTTTGTTCGCCAATGAAAAATCCCGGAGAAATTGCGTTTACACGAATTCCTTCGCCATATTTTTGTGCTAATTCTACCGACATCCATTGTGTAAAATTGTCAATTGCCGCTTTCGACGCCGAATATCCAACCACTCTAGTTAACGGTCTTTGTGCTGATGCTGATGAAATATTAATGATAATTCCCTGTTTTTGTTTCGCAAAAAGTTCAGCAAAAACCTGTGAGGGAAGCATCGTTCCGATGATATTCAAATCAACAACTTTTTGTAAATCATCTATTTTCATATCAAAAATAGCCTGATCTGGTTGTATGGTTGCGCCCGGCATGTTTCCGCCCGCAGCATTAATTAAAATATCAAGTCGGCCGTATTTTTCTACAATAGCAGCTTTGGCTTTTTCCAGTTCTTCCTTGTTTAATACGTTTGCTTGTATAGCAAAGCCTTTACCGCCAATATTTTCGATATCGTTTACAGTTTTATTGGCTTTTTCAATCGATTGAGAAACAATCCCAACTATTACGCCTTGTTTTGCCAAAACAATTGCAAAATTGCTTCCCAAAACGCCTGCGCCACCGGTGATAAGGGCAATTTTTCCCTCAAGGTTAAATATTGAATTCATGTTTAAATTTTATTTATTGGAATTTATTTTAAATCTTTACCTTAATAACAATTTTTTTAATAATTCCGTTACCAATCATTGCTGCGTGAACATCTTCCGGATAAAGGATACAAAATTGCCCTTCCTGTAATTCAAAAAATAAGTCAGGTTTGTCGTGAAAAAAGCGAACGTCTTTTTCGTCGATGTAATCTCCGTTTGGATTGACGCATTTTTCTCTTGGTTTCCATGCAAATGTTTCAGGACCTTTTACAGCGAATTGTATGTCAATATTTTGATCGTGACATTCAAAGCCTTTAATACTTTCTTCTCTGGTTGTTCCTTCTCCGGAAATCACGATTACTTTTAAACCTTTGGCAATTTCAAACGAACCGGGTTCAAGATTATTCAAATCATTCTGACTTAAATAATCAAATGCTTTTTTGAAATTCGGATGTAAGCCCGAATATCTTTTTGCATTATTTAAAACATCTATTATCATCTTTTAAATTTTGTATTTGATTTTTTTAGCCTTATTTCTTTTAAAAAAGATAAATAATTTACGATTTTGTATGTAAATTATGTAATTTTACGTGTACGCACACGGGCTTTACAAATGTATATAAAAAGTTTACTAAAACAACTTTTCATTCAGTAAAAAAATTAATTTTACATACTTCGAAAACCCCCTTTTAACTTTTAAAAATAAGTAGTATCATAACAATCAAAAAAATAGCAGAACTAGCAAATGTTTCTCCCGGCACCGTCGACAGGATAATTCATAGCCGTGGCCAGGTAACGCAGGATAATGTAGATAAGGTAAATGCCATAATCGAAAAATACGGTTACAAACGCAACATTCTGGCAAGTAATCTCGCACTGAATAAAAAATTTCACTTTGCTGTTTTCCTTCCTAAATATGAAAATATTGAATATTGGAAAAGTCAGATTAACGGTATAGAAAAAGCAGCATTAGAATTTGGGAAATTTGGTGTTGTCCTGGATTATTTTTTCTACGATTTTAACGAGGCTTCATTCAAAAAAGAAATTGATAAAGTACTGAATTTTGATTGTGACGGATTATTATTTGCACCAATTTTTTATGAGGAATCCGTTCGATTTCTAGAAGAATATCAAAAGAAAAATATTCCGGTTGTCATGATCGATTCCAATATTTCGAATAATGAGGAGCATGCTTATGTTGGTCAGGACGCTTTCCAGAGCGGTTATTTGGCGGGAAGATTAATTAGTTTTGCTGTTAATAACGAACGACAAATATTGATTTTTAAAATTACAAGAGAAATAGAAAGTACATCGGTTTACCTGCAGCGTATTGATGGTTTTTATTCTTTTTTTAAAGATCATAACGAATTGACAAATTTCAAATTTTCTGAAATAACGATAAAAGATTCCGGAATTGATCAATTATCTCTCGAAATGTTTTCAGGAATAAACAGCGTTTTTGTACCCAATTCGAGAGCTTATATTGTCGCTAAATTTTTGGATCAAAACCATATAAAAGGTGTTCGAATTATTGGTTACGATTTATTAAAAGAAAATATAGAATTTCTAAACAAAGGAATAATTGATTTTTTGATCAATCAAAGACCTGAAGAACAAGGGTATATGGCGATTAATCATTTGTATAGAAAACAGGTTTTGCAGGAACAGGTTGAAAATACGCATTATATTCCGCTAGAAATTATTTTGAAAGAAAATTATTTTCCTGCTCGTCAGTAATTTTTCCTGCAAAATTATTTTTATTAATCTTGCAAAGAAACAAAGTTTTATTTTAAAAACTTTGTTTCTAAGTGACTTAGCTCCTTTGCGAAAAATCATTTCTTTACCGTAACAACAAGCGGATTGTTTATTTTATTGGCAAACGAACTCAAATATGTTTCCCATTGTTCTTTTGTTTGAAACGGACTTCCTTTTTTCCATCCAAAACCAACGAAATAAACTGCTTTCTTGTTTTTTACTTTTAAATTTCCATACAAATTACTGAGATCTTTATCAGCGGTAACGTGATTATCAAAACTTGTTAAGGTGTTTTTTGGAGCAACTAATCCCATTCCAATTTCAGAATCATCAATTGGTTCCCAGTGACTTAACCAGCCTTCTTTGAGGTTTGTACCAATGGCTCCTTTATTATCATGAAGCGTTAAACCGGCTGCAATTGTTTTAGTCCCTTTGATATTGATTTCAAAACGAGATAGATAACTTCCATAATCAAGACTGATTAATTTCGATTCGGTTATTTTTTTGCCTTTTGCATCCCAATCGGCGTAAGTAAGGATGAAACTAGTTCTTATTGGTCCGTTTGTAATAGTTTTCCAGCTGATGAAATTCTTGGAAAAATAATATTTATTGGCCACTTTTACAGCAATTCCGCCTACGCCGCGACTATCGCCTACATGAAAATTATCCAAACCTTCGCCAGTATCCTTATGATACGTTCCGGTTCCATTAGTTGCTTTTTCATACCATTTATTAATAATAGGATATTCAACTCTTTTTAGCCATGCATCAATTCCACTGGTTAAAGTTCCGCCGGCGATATTGTCTTCGACCATTTTTTGCGCCACTGGACCGTAAGTTCTAAAAGCCACTTTGTTGTTTTCCCATGCATAATCATCCGTTCGTTCCGGAACAAAACGCGAATAACAATTGATGTTTTTTGTTGCCGAAGTGTTTGATGCGGGAACAATTTCGTATTCTTTTTGAGAAGAGGCACTAATTTTTGGCTGAAATATTAAAAGGTCCATGACGCCGTCGCCATCATTGTCTACAGTCTGGCTTTCGAGATACAGATTGCTTTTATCTTCTTTCACTGCAAATTCTTCCAGTTTAACTGAATCAGGAAGTCCGAGTGATATTTTGGTTAGTTCAACCGTTTCAAATTCCCTGTCAACAGCAAGGGAATTGGTAACTGTTATGATTTTATTTTGCGAATTAACAGTAAAACTGCTTGCGAGAACTACGGTTAATAAAAGATGTTTTTTCAAATTTTTTGTGATTTAATTTTCATTATAGGCCTTGTAAAAGTACAAATCAACTAGCAGTTATAAATACACTTATAGGTGTAAAAATGTCCGGAAGTTAATTTAATGAATGGGTTTATTTACTTATTTTTTACTTTTAATAATATGTAAGATAGTGATTTAAAAGTTATCCTTTATTGTTAATGTAAAATTGAACTTGTTAAAAAAAAGAATTATCTTTATGTAAAACTAACCTTATTTTCATGAAACAAAGCGCCGGCATATTACTCTATAAATTTATCGATGTAACGATTTATTTTTTCCTGGTTCATCCGGGAGGTCCATTTTGGAAAAACAAAGATTTAGAAAGCTGGTCGATTCCAAAAGGTGAATTTACCGATGATGAAGATGCCTTAGTTGCCGCCCAACGCGAATTTCTGGAAGAAACCGGTTTTGAAATAGAGGGCGATTTTATAAAACTCGAGCCCGTAAAACTCAAATCAGGAAAAACCGTTTTTGCCTGGGCTGTAGAATTTGATATCGATGCGGATTCCATAAAAAGTAATGATTTTGAGGTAGAATGGCCGCCAAAATCGGGTAATCTTCAAAAATTTCCTGAAGTTGACCGGGCCGAATGGTTTCAAACGGCAGAAGCGCTGAAAAAAATAAATCCTGCTCAGGCTGATTTCATAGTTCAGATGGTTTCAAAAATATCAGCTATACTTTAACTTCTTCGCACATTTAAAAATTATTTTGTAATTTACATTCTTGCCAAACCTGGCTATTAAAATGTAAAAAATAAAATATGAATACCAAATGTATAATTTTTGATTGTGACGGAGTGCTTGTTGATACAGAAAAAATCGGTAACGGTATTTTGTTAGAAATGGCCGCAGAATATGGCTTTGAAATGAAACTGGAAGATGCATACCGTGATTTTAACGGCCGTAAATTAAAAGAATGTTTTCAGCATATCGAAACTGCTATCGATAAAAAACTTCCTGATAGTTTTGAAAATGAATACCGTATCAAAAGTTTTGAAGCCTTTAAAACGCAGGTTAAACCGATGGAAGGCGTTGTAGAATTTATCGAAAAATTACAAATTCCGTATTGCGTTGCATCTAGTGGTCCGGTTGAAAAAATCAGACTCAATCTTGAGGTGGCGGGATTATTGGATAAATTCGAAAATAAAATATACAGTTCCTACCAAATAAACAGCTGGAAACCAGAACCTGGCATTTTTTTACATGCGGCAAAAGAAATGGGCTTTGATGTACATGACTGCATCGTAATCGAAGACAGCAAAGCCGGAGTAATCTCTGGAAAATCAGGCGGATTTAAAGTTTACGGCTTTGCGAATGGTTTTAATAACGAAGATTTAAAAAGCGAAGGAGCGATACTTTTTAGTAGTTATGAAGAGCTTTTTTCAGACTTGCTAGAAGTTTAGATTTTCAGACTTCTTAGATTTTTTTCCGGTTTCACGTTCGCTTGGTTTTCCTTCCTCGCAAGGATTTTTTTGCGCTAAACCCAGCAGGTTTTAAAACCTGTCGGGTTTGATTTTAGTAAGCCGAGGGCCCGTTTTACATATTACGTTATTTCAATATCCAACGCATAAATCTTCTAATAAACTCATTATCAAATTATCTATTTTTAATGTAATTTGTTACAATAAAATAAAATTTTATATATTTGATTATATATAATTGTTTTTAAAGCTATGTAAATTATCAATTTGTAATTTTTTAAAAGCTTTACTAAAACGATTTAATGCCTGAAAACAGCAATCCCAAGCTGTTGTTTTTAGGATATGGTTTTCTCACGACCATAAAAAACTAACCTACAGACATAAACAAAATGACGAAATGTATCATTAGAATTTTAGTTTTATCGATTCTTTTTTTGCCCCATTTTATTAGTGCCCAAATAAAAAAAATTGGGGTGCCGTTCATTACTAATTATAATCCAAAAACGTATAAGGCGGCATCAGAAAACTGGGATGTTTTACAGGATTCTAAGGGAATGATGTTTTTTGCCAATCATTTTGGCATTATGCAGTTTGATGGCGTTCGGTGGAGTATTGTTACGCAGCCGGAAAATAAAAGTATGGTTCGCTCGCTTGCGATAGATAAAAGAGACAAGATTTATGTAGGTGCGCAGGGCGATTTTGGTTATGCTTTTCAGTTGGCAAACGGGCAATATAAATATACTTCGCTGGTAAAATTGCTTCCGGATTCGGCGAGAAATTTTGGCGATGTTTTGCATACCGTTGTTCGCAGTAACGAAGTTGTTTTTTTCTCCAGTGAGCGGATTTTTATTTATAAAAACAACAAAATCCAAGTCATACAATCTCATTCTAATTTTGATGAGTTTTTTAAAGTCGAAAGCAATATTTATGTTCTGGACAATTTAAAAGGTCTGTTGGAATTAAAAGACGACGTTTTAATTCCGGTTAAAAACGGGCAAAAGTTTTTGGGAATGAAAATCCGAAAAGCTTTTCAAACTAGAAAGGGTTTGATACTGCTTACCCAAAAAAACGGACTTTTTATTTATGAAAAGGATAATATAAAACCATTTTTAACCGAAGCTGATAATTTGCTCAAACAAAATCAGATTTCTACTGCAATTTTGCTTCCTGATGGCTACTACGGCATTGGCACAAGGCAGTCCGGTTTGGTTGTTATAGACAGCGAAGGGCATTTGATTCAGCATATTAACAAACAAATGGGTTTGCAAAATGAATATGTTACCAATCTAAAAACGGACAAAGAAGGTAATTTATGGGTGACTTTAAAAGAAGGAATTTCGCTAATTCAGATTTCTTCGCCTTTATCAAGAATATTGGATACTTCAAATTCTGAAACCAAAATTTATTGCAGTCAGATTTATCAGAATAAATTATATATCGCTACAGACAATGGTTTGTTTTGGATGGATTGGGACGCTTATAAAAACGGAAATCGGGAAAATGCGCACTTTCAGCATGTTGGCGGAATGTCAGAAAATGTCTGGAACATTGGTGTTTTTGGAAATTCGCTTTTGGCTTTCGAAAAAAACGGAATTTTTGAAGTGAACGGGAATTCAGCAAAATTATTAGCTAAAACCGATGGGGCCTGGCAAGGTGTCTTGATTCCGAATCGTTTTGATTTATTGTTGGTTGGCGGGTATAATGGTTTGTATATTTTAAAGAAAATAAATAATTCATGGGTCTATCAAAATAAAATAAAGGGCTTTCGTGAAAGCAGCCGTGTAATTGAAACCGATGCAGAAGGCTATATTTGGATTGCGCACGGTTACAAAGGAATTTATAAATTAAAGTTTAACGACAAATTTGATGAAGTTGCTAATATTCAATTTTTTAACCAGGCAGATGGTTTTCCGTCGAGTTTGTTTCTGAATACATTTAAACTTAATAATCAAATTCTTTTTGGAACTACCAAAGGCGTTTACAAACAAGATGCTCATTCGAAGAAAATGATTCCTGATACGGATTTTAAAAAATATCTGGGAACAGAAAATCATATTCGCTTGCTTAAAGCAGATAATCAAAATAATATCTGGTATGTTTCAGGAGAGAATACAGGTAAAATGACGCAAAAATCAAAGGGAAAATTTGCTGTTGAAGAATTGCCTTTCCGAAAATTAAGGTATTTGTACGTTCCTGGTTTCGAAAACATTCAGACCACAAAAAATGGTGATGTTTTCTTTGGTACACAAGATGGGCTAATTCATTACAACGCCATTAAAAATAAAAAGTACCAGGCTAAATATAAAGCAGTTATTTCTGAAGTAAAAATTATTTTTCCCAAAGACAGTTTGTTGTTTTCAAGTCGGTACGATGTACTTCCGCAAAATTTAAAATCTGACGATGAAGTATTTTGCCCTGATTTATCGTATTCGAATAACGCTTTGCATTTTTCGTTTGCGTCGCTTTGTTATGACGAAGCCGATGCCACAAAGTACGAATATTGGCTGGAAGGTTTTGAGCCGAAATGGTCAGAATACAGTCTTCAAACCGAAAAAGAATATACGAACTTACCTGAAAACGAATATATTTTTCACGTAAGGGCAAAAAATATTTACGATGTTGTAAGTGAAGAAGCTATTTTTAAATTTGAAATTTTACCGCCCTGGTACAGAACAAGCGGGGCTTTTATGTTGTATTTGCTTCTTTTTGGCTTTTTGATTTATGCCATTATCAAATATCAAAAAAATCTTGCAGAACGTGACCGGGAACAATTGATTCTCAATCAGGAAAAGCAATTATTGCAAAATCGTGCCGAACTAAACGAACAAAAACTAGCCTTAGAACAGGAAAATATGGCCATTATGCGCGAAAATCTTGAGGCAACGATTAATGTTAAAAATGCAAAAGTGGCTTCGAATACGGTGAATCTTATTCATTTAAATGAAATTCTGCTTTCAATCAAAGAACTGATAGGACAGATTGATAAGAAGAACGAACCAAATGTGAACTTTAGCCTTCTTACCAAAATAAACCGAATTATTGATCATGAATTGCAGGGAGATCAGCATTGGAATGAATTTGAAGAAATTTTTAATCAGCTTCATGACAACTTTATGCAACGTTTAAAAACGAGTTTCCCGGAACTGACGCCCAGAGATATGCGATTGTGTGCTTATCTGCGAATGAATTTCAATACAAAAGAAATTGCTCCTCTACTGGGAATTTCCGTAAGGGGAGTAGAAGACACGAGATATCGAATTCGTAAGAAATTACGTCTTCCTTCTGATGCAAATATCACGGAGTTTATACTTAATTTTTAGTTTGAATTTTGTTGTGCTTTCCAGGAAGTGAAATCATATATTGAACATACGCTGTTCGTGACTTTCTGAATGTAATTTCTCATTCATCGAAATGACAAATTGTTCGCAAACTGTATTTGTTTTCCATTCCTACAAAATAAATTCATTGTTGTCCTCTTTAAAACCAATACCTAAGCCATTTTTTAGTATCAGTAAAATCCTAAGTAGTTTTACGCATTTTGCCCGCTAATTATTACATTTTTTTGTAAACACCGTAGTCAAACCGTATCCAAAAATTGATGTCTTCGGTAGTTTATTTGTTAATATTGTCATCTTATTAATACAATATAGATCTGTTTATTGCTAAAAAGCAGATTTGTTTTGTTAATAAGCTTTACTAACAAAAAACAAAAAAAATGAAACAAAAAGACTTTTCTTTCGGCCGACCACCGGAAGGCAATTACAATTTTTTATTGAGGTGTAGTGTTCTGATACTATTTTTTCTTACACCTTTTTTAAAACTTCAGGCACAATGCAATACATTAATTTGGGCAGATGAGTTTAACGGTACAACCGTTGATGCAACAAAATGGCAAAGTATTTCGGGCAACGGCTGTCCTTCGCTTTGCGGATTTGGAAATGCCGAAGCGCAACGTTACGATCCAAATCAGGCGACGATTGTTAAGGAAGGAACAAACAGTTATTTGAATATTCAGGCAAAATATGAGCCTAGTTCGCAGTTTCCACAACAGCCTTATGCATCGGCAAAATTAACTACTGAAGGTAAATACGCCATTAAGTACGGAAGAATCGAAGCCCGAATGAAGTTGTCCAGCGGAATGGGAGCCTGGCCGGCATTCTGGATGTTGCCTGCCGGAACTTCAAACTGGCCTTTTACGGGTGAGATTGATATCATGGAAGCCAAACACAGAAACCCAAAATCATTGGATGGAACCATTCATTATGATGCAGGCGGTTATCATTATACCGGCAGAAGTTATACATCTCCAACTGATTTGTCTACAGAATTTCACGTTTATGCGGTAGAATGGGGACCAAATATCATCAAATGGTTTATCGATGGCAATTTATTTCACACTGCTACGCCAAATACTACGGTAAACGGCGGATGGCCTTTCAACGATCAGCAATTTTATATTATTCTGAATCTGGCAGTTGGTAGTTTAGGAACGCCATATACAAGTGTAAACGGAGCGGGAGTGGAGCCAATTCCGGCTGACTTTCCGGCAAAATTACAAGTTGATTACGTTCGTGTTTACAGCGGAAGTTTTACATACGGCGTTTTGGGAGATGCAAAAGTGTATAATAACGAAACGGGTAAAACCTATTCTATAAACCCAATTGCTGGAGGAACTTATAATTGGACAGTTCCTTCGGGTGCAACTATTACATCTGGACAGGGCACTAATACAATTACAGTAAATTGGGGAAGTACAGGAGGTGATGTATCTGTGGCTACAACCGTTTCAGGCTGCGCTTCAAATACTTATAAACTAGCGGTAACGACAGAAGCGCCTTTGCCCGTAGAACGAATTTACGACGATTTTCAATCCAACCGAAATGTGACGTACGGACTTAAAACAGGAGTTTTAACAGAAGCTGTTGCCAACCCATCTGCGACTGGTATAAATACTTCTGCTTCGGTGGGAAAATATGTTCGTAATGCCTCTGAATTGTATGATGTTTTGAATATCAAAAATGTAACCATCAGCAATGCAAACGATTATGTGTACGGAAGGAAGAAACTGTCTTTTGATATTTATACTTCGGCACCGGTTGGTACAAAAATCTCTATGCAGTTAGAAAATAGTCTGGTAACAACCGCGATCAATTTTCCAACAGGAAGACATAGCGGTTACAAAGCCACAACAACAGTACAAAACAAATGGGAAACGATTGAATTTGAATTCGAAAAAGTCATCGACCCAAATACTAGTGCTTTGACAATTAATACGGTAGTTTTTCTTTTTGAATCCAATTCAAATTCGGGAGCGACGTATTATTTTGATAATCTGCTGACAAAAGCAGCTCCGGAAAAACCTATTATTGCTACCGAAGTGCTGCAAAATTATGATGGAATCAATAAAATCATAAAAGGAACCACAACCGGAGTTTATTCTGTAGTGGCAAATCCAGGCACTAATTCGGTTAACGCTTCCGCGAATGTGGCACGTTATGTTCGAAATGTAACAGAGCAATACGACGTTTTATTTTTCAACACACAAAGTACGATTGAAGATGCCGGCTTACTAAAAAATCAGACAAATAAAATTATGATTGACGTCTATACTACGGCACCGATTGGTACGGTAGTAAGTATGAATCTAGAAAATAGCGCCACCTCTCTTCCGGCGAATTTTCCAACGGGAAGGAACAGTAATTATGTAGCAATAACAACCAAACAAAATCAATGGGAAACGCTGACTTTTTACTATAATTCAAGTCCCGATTTAGGAACTTCAAATTTGGCAATTAACCAAATGGTTTTGTTATTTAACTCAGGATCTTACACAAGCGATACGTATTATTTTGATAATATCAGAGTTGGTTCTACGAAATTACCTGACACTTTTACGCCAGGCGTTGTTTACGAAAATTATCAAAATACGCACAATATTACTTTTAGAGATGCCATCGGAACTTATACGGCAAACGTTGCAAATCCAAACGCGAGCGGTATCAATACATCTTCAAACGTGGGGCGATATGTTAGAAAATCAACTGAATTGTACGATAATTTTTCATTCAATACGACTTTAAACAATATTGCAGATTTTAAATCGGGAACTAAAAGATTCGCGATGGATGTGTATACATCAGCCCCGGTTGGATCGATAATTTCATGGCAGGCAGAAAGCAGTGCTTCTATTCCGTCCAATTATCCTGCTGGAAGACACAGTATTTACCAAGGTGTTGTCAAACAAAGCAATGCTTGGCATACGGTTACGTTTACATACGCAAGTTCACCAGATGCTTCAACTTTAGACAGCGACGTAAATCGTTTTGTTTTCTTATTAGAACCGGGAACGAGTTCTGGAAACACCTATTATTTTGACAATTTAAGAGCTTTAAATTTAGTTGGAACAGAAAATCCGCCGGCAACTTTACCTGCGCCGTGGGTGAGCGCAGATTTAGGCGCTGTAACTCCGGCGGGAGAAGCAACGCACGCCAGCGGAACTTTCACTATAAAAGGTTCAGGAACTGATATTTGGGAATCGAGCGATCAGTTTCGATATGTATATCAATCGCTAACTGGTGATGGAGAAATTATTGCCAGAGTAAGTTCATTAACGAATACCAATACGTATGCTAAAGCTGGAGTTATGTTTCGTGAAACACTTACGCCAACTTCTAAACATGCCATGACCACAATTACGGCTGCGGCAGGAGTAGAGTTTTTATCGAGAGATGCAGTTTCAGCAGCAACAATTCAGCAGGGAGCAGCGGGAACTTTTCCTAAATGGCTTCGTACTGTTAGATCAGGAAACGTATTCACTTCTTACACATCCGATAACGGAACTACCTGGACGCAAATTGGTACGGCAAGAACAATTTCGATGGCCAATACGATTTATGTAGGAATGGCGGTAACATCCCATGCAAATGGAACTTTGGCAACCGGAGTTTTCAGCGATGTTACTGTTCGAAATATTACACCTCCCACCAATAATGTTAATTTGGCTTTAGCCAAAACTGCAACAGCTTCAACAGAAGAAAACGCTACTTATTCTTCGGCGAAAGCCACAGATGGTGACGCTACAACTACAAGATGGGCGAGTAGTTTTGCCAATGGAAGCGAATGGATTTATGTTGATTTAGGATCTAATTACAACATTAATCGTGTGGTTTTAAAATGGGAAGCGGCTTTTGCAACCCAATACAAAATACAAATTTCTTCTGATAATGTTTTCACAGAAAATGAAACCGTAAACACGCAAACAGCCAGCGACGGCGGAACTGATGATTTAGCGGTAAGCGGAACAGGAAGATACATCAGAATTTTATGTAACACCAAAGCTTTAGCTCCGTACGGATATTCTTTGTTTGAAATCGAAGCTTACGGATCTGCTTCTTCATCGGCTAAAAAAGCAAATGTTACAGAAGAAACTGAAATTGCAACCACCGAATTTGTGATGTATCCAAATCCGGCAAGTAATCAAATTCAACTTTCATTACCTGAAAAATTAGACAACAAAGTCATTACGATTTTTGATAATTCGGGAACACTAATTCTGGAAACAAAAGTAGCTGCTGATGCGCACGAAAGCGTAATTGATATTAGCAGATTGACAAGAGGAATTTACATCCTGAATTTTAAATCAGATCAAAAAAGCTGGACTAAAAAACTGATTAAGCAATAATTATAATCCGTTGGGTGTAGAATGTTTTTTAAAAGAAATTTCCATTACGATCAAACCGGAATTTAAATTTAAAAAGGATAGCACCGGGACATCTGCGCCTGACGGACATAATTTTTTGATCTGAAAACTATTTAAGTAACCCCCAAAATAATTTACATATGACTATAATTAAACTTAAAGGAATTTGTTTTTTGACAACGCTGTTTCTGGTGTTTTCAAATTTAATGTACGGCCAGGGCGCCATACCTTTTACCATTACAAATAGTTCTACATTTAATGACAACGAATTGTATGTTGCGATTGTAGGTATCGATTATACAACCGGAAATCACGTTTGGGTCAATGCCAAGACGAGTCAGGTTTTACCAATGAGTTCATCTTATAATACTGTTACAGGCCCAACAATTGGTGGAAATACCGGACCGGGACAAAATTCAAAATACGCGGCTTGTTTTACCAAGTTAAGCGAAATTCCAAATAAAACTTTTACACTGCCTTTAATTGCCGGCTGTAGAGTTTTTATTGCCAAAGGGCAGCAATTGTATTTTTACTTTTTTGGTGCCAATGGTGCGCCTTCGGGATATACTTCGCCAAACCCTTTGAATGTTACAGACCCCAATCAGGGCATTTTATATGAAATCATCGAATTGACAAATAACCAATACGGTTTTTTTGGAAATCCTTCGAGAGTGGATTCGTATAAATACCCAATGGGAATGGAATTGTTTGGTGCCAACGGATATCAGAAAAAAGTGGGAGAACTTAAAAAACACGCTGATATCGTGGCGGCTTTTAAAGCCAATGTTCCGGCAGAATTTCAGGGTTGTGTCAATAATACAACGGGCGAAATTACAGCGCCTTCAAAAACACCGGCTTTTGCAGATGGAACCGGAGGTACTGCTGTAGGACCTCAGGCAAATTACTTAAAACCTTATATTGATGCCATTTGGAACAAATATAAAAATGAAGATTTAATTTTCTACGCCGGAGATGCCGGAGTTTTTAAAGGTAGAGTTATTGGCGAACAGCTGGAAATGGTAGGTCAGTCAGGCGGATTTGTGGGCCGTACGGGAAGAGTTCAAAATCGCCCAACGACTCAGGAAGCCCTTGAAGGAAAAGGTGTTCTGGACAGAAGACTGGTTGATGGAGATTTAGATCTTGTTATTCAGGCGCAATTAACGGCGGCAATAAACAGACACGTTGTGAATACTACAACGCCAAATCCGGGTCAGCAAAACTGGTACGATGCATCGAAATTTTATCAGGTAAACCCAACCAATCATTATTCTAAATTCTGGCATTTACCGGGAATCAGTATTGATAATCTGGCTTACGGATTTGCTTATGATGATGTGGCCGATCAGTCTCCATCGCTTCACTCGCCGCAGCCAACAAAAGTAATTGCTGTTTTTGGAGGATATGCAGGAAATGTTCCTTCGGTTCCTGCTACGACGGATGTTATTACGGTTTATAAAGATTGTAACTATACAGGATTTTCAGGCGGATTAACGATTGGAGATTACAATCTGGCTCGTTTGAATACTTTAGGTGTTTTAAACGATGATATTTCTTCGCTTAAAGTAGCAAAAGGATTTCAGGCGATTTTGTACCAGGATGATAACTTTTCAGGAGCTTCAACTACTATTACTTCTGATAATACCTGTTTAAACACAACATGGAATGACAAAGTTACTTCTGTCAGAATTTTGGCAAACGGAGTTACCACTTTAGGAAACCAAACTTTCTATCTGCAAAACAGAAACAGTAATCTGAATATGGATGTTTGGAATGCCAGTACGGCAAATGCGGCAAACGTGGCGCAGGGAACTCCAAACTCATCAAACAACCAGAAATTTACGTTTACACATTTAGGCGACGGTTTGTACAAAATCATTGCAAACCATAGCGGACAGTCGTTAGACGTTAATAATTTTAGTAAAGATAATGGTGCCAATGTAGAGCAATATCCATACAATGCAACTACAAATCAGCAATTTATATTGGTTGCTACTGGCGATGGATTTTATAAAATTGTTGCGAGACACAGCGGTAAATTAATAGAAGTGGCAGGTGCAAGTACGACAAATGGTGCCAATGTACAGCAATGGCAGGATAACGGACAAACTTGCGCACAATGGAAATTAGTTGCTGCGGCATCATCTCAAACTTCTGTTTTAATTCAGGCCGAGGATTATTCAGCCATGAGTGGAATTCAGGTAGAAGCCACAACAGATACGGGAGGCGGATCGAATGTTGGTTATACAGAAACCGGAGACTGGCTGGCGTATAACAGCATCAATTTTCCAACAACGGGTTCTTATTTAATTGAATACCGAGTAGCAAGCGGTGTAAGCGGTGGTAAATTATCTTCTGATTTAAATGGCGGAACGATCATTTTAGGAACTGTTGATGTACCCAATACCGGAGGATGGCAAAACTGGCAAACGGTTTCGCAATCTGTAAATGTAAATGCAGGAACGTACAACTTCGGAATCTATATTCAGAATACCGGAATGAACATTAACTGGATTAAAATCACGAAAGCAGGTGCAGGTTTAGCGGCAAAAACACTTTCGACAGAAGCGGTTGAAGAAGCACCAATTGCGGCTTTAAACGTTTACCCAAGTCCGGCAGAAAACACGCTTTATTTCACAACTGCGGTAAGTAATGAAAACGCAAGTATTGTAGATTCTCAAACGGGAGCTACGGTTTCAACACAAAAAGTCAGCAACAATAGTGTAGATGTTTCTCAATTGAGAAAAGGAATCTATCTAATTGTTTTAGAAAAAGATGGACAGAAAACCGTGAAACGTTTCATCAAGAAATAGATCATACATTTTAGATTTCTGACTTCAGACTTTAGAATCCCCAATCTAAAATCTGAAGTCTAAAATCTAAATCTAAAAATTAACCTATAAAAACAATTACCATGAAAAACAATTACAAAGCGATCCAGTTCAAATGGATCTTAATTTTGGTTCTGGGTGTTTGCCAATTATCTATCGCCCAAAAAAAAGTAATCGCTTATATCCCCAACTGGATTGATCTGAACTCTTTTTCGAGCACTGTTCAGTACAGTAAATTAACACACATCAATATAGCTTTTGAAAATCCGGATGCAAACGGATATTTGAGTTTTAATTCGGGATCAAATGCTATTATCAATGCGGCGCACGCACAAAATGTAAAAGTTTTTGTATCGCTTGGCGGAGGAGCTATTTCTGAAGGCGGTGCAATTCGTGACAATTATTTCAACCTTATTACACCAGGCAACAGAACAGCATTTATCCAGAAAATATACGATTATGTAGTAGCACATAATTTTGACGGAGTAGATGTAGATTTAGAAGGTCCGGCAATTAACGGAGATTATGGCGGATTCGTAATTGCTTTGGCGAACAAGCTTCACGCCAACGGAAAACAAATTACGGCAGCACTTTCTGAAGGTTACGGCGGAGCCAATGTGCCAACGTCTACTTTTGCGGCTTACGACTGGATTAATATAATGGCTTATGATGCAACGGGACCCTGGCAACCGGGAAATCCTGGACCACACTCACCATATAGTATGGCTGTAAATCAGTTTAATTACTGGACAGGAAGAGGTTTACCGGCAAGCAAAGCTATCATCGGACTTCCGTTTTACGGTTACGGTTTTGGAGCTTCGGCCAACCAGGGAATATCTTATGCTAATATTATAGCACAATATCCTGGTGCAGAAAATCAGGATCAGGTGGGGAATACCATTTATTATAACGGAATTCCAACCATCAAAGCAAAAACAACATTTGCGATTCAAAATGCCGGCGGGGTTATGATTTGGGAATTGTCTCAGGATGCTGTGGGTTCAAAATCTCTATTAACAGCCGTAAATCAGGTTATTACCGGAAGTCAGCCACCAGTAACAGGCGGAACTTTAATTCAGGCAGAAAATTTCTCTTCTATGAGCGGTATTCAAACAGAAGGTACTACAGATACTGGAGGAGGTTTAAATGTAGGTTATGCCGATACAGGTGACTGGCTGGCTTATTTCAATGTTAATTTTCCAACTTCAGGAAATTATGTAATTGAATACAGAGTAGCAAGTGCTGTTTCAGGAGCCAGAATTTCTTCAGATTTAAGTGCAGGAACGATTCAGCTTGGCGCTGTTAATATTCCGAATACGGGAGGATGGCAAAACTGGCAAACGGTATCTCAAACCGTAAATGTAAATGCCGGAACGTATAATTTCGGAATTTATATTCAAAATACCGGCGTGAATATCAACTGGTTCAGAATTACGAAATCGGCTTCTGCTTTAGCTGCAAAATCAGCTGCAACAGATAAAATCGAAAGTTTAACCGTTTACCCAAGTCCAACAGAAAGCGAACTTTTCTTTTCTGCAGAAATTTCAGGAGCAAATGTAAGCGTGATCAATTCTCAGGATGGTGCTACAGTTTCTTCTCAAAGAGCCAATAGCAATAGTATTGATGTTGCCGGTTTAAAAAGCGGAATTTATTTGATTTTGGTAGAAAAAGACGGAGTTAAAACCGTGAGACGTTTTATTAAAAAATAACCATGAAGAAATACATACAAGTCTTAAGTAATTCAAAATTACTGGCATTGGCATTTATTTTCTTTGGTATAAGCGGCCATGCCCAGGTTATTATGTTTGATGATTTTAATTATTCTGGCAATACAGATCCGCAATTGGGATCATTTAATAAATGGCAAATTATTAACGGCGTAAGTGGACCTCCGGAAGGAGCCACTTACAGCCGAAATAATGTCAATTTTATTACAGACCCAAACGATGCGACAAATAAGTTGATGACCTTGAAAACTACCGTTAACGGACAGTCGAAGGCAGTAACGCATTCCAGAATCGAAAGTTCGTACGAATATTTCGAGGGAACTTATGCGTCAAGAGTCTATTTATCAGATGAAGCTTTTGCAAGTAAAGATGCCAATATCCAAACGTTTTTTACCATTGTAAGTTCAGCGCTTGCTCAGGATGGTACAAAATACAGTGAACTGGATATCATCGAATATATGGCTGCTGATAAATGGGGTGTTTCTCCAGACAACAGAGTTGGTTATACAACTTCGTATCACAAATACATTGCAAATCCGTGGAAGCCCTGGAAAACCTATTCGACCCAGCAGAAATCATTAGCCGGATGGCATACTTTTATTGCTACCTGTACAGATGGTGTTAATGTCAGATATTATATGGACAACACGCTTATTGCAACGCATTCGGTTACGGATAATGAAACTCAGGCAGGTCTTTCTGTTTATCCCAGAAGTACCATGCAGATCGCATTTGCAAACTGGATTTGGAACAATGTATTAGGAACCGGCACTGGTAACAGAGAAAATACTTTTATGACAGACTGGGTTTTATATTATAAAAATACAGCATTAGACCTGGCTCAGATTAATACTTTGGTAGCCAATTATAAAGCACAAGGATTAAAAAGAAGAAATCTGGCCGGGCAAACTTTTTATGATGCACCGCAACAAACTGGTGTTGCAATAGTGTATAAGGATTGTAATTATGGCGGATATGCTGTGAGTTTGCCTGCAGGAAATTATACGTTAGCCAACCTTCAGGCAAAAGGAATTTTAGATAATGATATTTCTTCGCTTAAAGTACAAGCCGGTTATGAAGTACTGCTCTATGCAAATGATAATTTCACGGGTTCTTCTGCGACAATTACTTCAGATAATACATGCCTGGTCGCTAATACTTTCAATGATGTAGCGAGTTCTGTACGAGTTAGAACAATAACAAATTCTTCTTCATCAGTATTGATTGAAGCGGAAAGTTATACCAGCATGAGCGGAATTCAAACTGAGCCAACCACAGATACTGGCGGAGGCTTAAACGTAGGTTATGCCGATACAGCTGACTGGTTGTCTTACAGCAATATTAATTTTCCAACATCCGGTTCTTATTTAATTGAATACAGGGTGGCAAGTGGTGTAAGCGGCGCAATTATTTCTTCTGATTTAAGTGCAGGAACGATTCAGCTGGGTGCTGTAAATATTCCGAATACGGGTGGATGGCAAAACTGGCAAACGGTATCTCAAACCGTAAATGTAAATGCCGGAACGTATAATTTCGGAATTTATATTCAGAATACCGGTGTGAATATCAACTGGATCAAAATCACGAAATCGGCTTCAGCTTTGGCAACAAAATCAACTGTAACAGATAAAATTGAAAATTTAACCGTGTATCCAAGCCCGACAGAAAGTGAACTTTTCTTTTCTGTAGAAATTTCCGGAGCAAACGTGAGTATTATCAACTCTCAGGACGGATCTACGGTTTCTTCGCAAAAAGCCAATAGCAACAGTATTGATGTTGCCGGTTTAAAAAGTGGAATTTATTTGATTTTGGTCGAAAAAGACGGAATCAAAACGGTGCGACGTTTTATTAAAAAATAAGTATTTAACCGCAAGTTCACAAAGAAATATCAGCAAAGGATCGTTAAGCTTATATAAAAGCGTAGCGGCCCTTGTGTAAAACTTAGCGATCCTTGCGGTTAATTTTTCAGAAAATAAAGTAACCCCAAACCTCAAATATTATATGAAAAACAATTACAGATTTCGATTAAGTTTATTTGTTTTTATTGCTTTTAGCAGTTTTGCAGTAGCACAGACTTCTTTAGGTTCAAGTAAAACGTTTATGAACACTTTAAAAAACGGATTAGCATCTGCCACTTCAAAAAGTACTGCTGAGAAAACCGTTTTGCTTCAGGCGGAGCATAAAAATTTTAATGCAAAAGTAAATTACAAAAAATCAGATGCTTCGAGTGAGTTTTTGATTGGAGAAATTAAGAATGTTCCAGAATCTTCTTTCTACATTAAAGTAATGAACAAATCGCTGGAAGGACATATTATTCTAAAGAAAACAAAAGAAGCTTACAAATATTACTCAGATGCCAGCGGAAATGCGTTTGTATCAAAAGTAGATATCAATACGCTGATTTGCGTGAATTATGAAAATGTTCCTGAAAAAAGTCAGTTAACAAGTAAAACAGCCGCAGCACAAATTGCTCAGGCTTTGTTGAATTTACAGAGTTTACCGGGAGCGGCAGGTTGCGTCTTTCTAGATTTTGACGGATATAATATGCCGGCAGGAAATCTTTGGAACAACGGAAACGCGATCAATGCAGCACCATCCGGAATGAGCGATGCAGCCGTGCAGGAACATTGGGAAGTAGTTGCAGAAGATTACAGACCATTTAACGTGAATGTTACAACAAGCGAAGCTGTTTTTAACTCTTACCCAAGAAACAGAAGAATGCGTGTGGTGGTGACTCCAACCAATACTGCGGCCCCGGGGGCGGGGGGAGTAGCGTATATTGGTTCCTTCAACTGGGACAATGATGTACCTTGCTGGGTATTTATTACCTCTGGTAAATCTGGTGGAGATGCCTCTGCGCATGAAGTTGGGCATACTTTCGATCTTGGTCACGATGGCCGTACTAATCCTGTAGAAGGTTATTTCTTAGGTATCGACAATACTTCCTGGGCGCCAATTATGGGTGCCGGTTACTACAGACCTGTGGTTCAATGGAGTAAAGGTGAATACGATTATGCCAACAACAAACAAGATGATGTTGCCATTATTGCCAGCACTAAATTTGGTGTAGGTTACAGAGGCGATGATTACGGAAACACAACAGCTTCTGCAGCAAATTTAGATTATAACGCAAGCGGAGCTATCAACCAGAAAAACGGAATTATTTCCAGCGAAGCCGATTATGATTTCTTTACGTTTACAACAGGCGGAGGAAATGTTTCGATCAATGCGAATACCGTTTCAAGACATGGAAATCTTCACCTTTTAATTCGCTTATACAATTCAGCCGGAGCAGAAATGGGAACGTATTGGAACTCTGATCCGTTTGCTTTGAATGCTGCTATGAATGTTAATTTACCGGCCGGAAAATACTTTATAGGTGTTGACGGAAATGGCGCCGGAAGTGCGGGTTATGGTGGATATTCGGCTTACGGATCTATTGGAAGTTATACGGTTACAGGAACAATTCCTCCTGGAGGAAGTGTCTCTCCTTCTACCGATTTAATTACGGTTTACAAAGATTGTAACTACACTGGTTTTTCTGGCGGATTAACGATTGGAGACTACAATTTGGCTCGTTTGAATTCTTTAGGAATTTTAAACGATGACATTTCTTCGTTGAGAGTGGCACAAGGATTTCAGGCAATTTTATATCAGGACGATAATTTTACAGGAACTTCAACTGTAATTAATTCTGACAATTCTTGTTTAAATACTACGTGGAATGATAAAGTAAGTTCAATTCGAATTCTGGCAAACGGAGTTACCACTTTAGGAAACCAAACTTTCTTTTTGCAAAACAGAAACAGCGGTTTGAATATGGATGTCTGGAATGCGAGTTTATCAAATGGCGCCAATGTAGCTCAGGGAACAGTAAATTCGGCTACAAATCAAAAGTTTACATTTACGCATTTAGGCGATGGATTGTATAAAATCATTGCCAATCACAGCGGTCAGTCTTTAGACGTAAACAATTTTAATAAAGATAACGGAGCCAATGTAGAGCAATATCCGTATAACGGAACTACAAATCAGCAATTTATTTTGTTCGCAGCTGGAGATGGTTTTTATAAGATAATTGCCAGACATAGTGGTAAATTAGTTGAGGTTGCCGGGGCCAGCACTACAAATGGTGCCAATGTACAACAATGGCAGGACAACGGTCAGACTTGCGGGCAATGGAAGTTAATCTCAACAACAACCGCGCAAACTTCAACTTTAATTCAGGCCGAAGATTACTCAGCCATGAACGGAATTCAGACCGAAGCTACCACAGATGCTGGTGGAGGTTTGAACGTTGCTTATACCGATACAGGCGACTGGCTGGCATATAACAATATCAATTTCCCTACAACAGGTTCTTATTTAATAGAGTATAGAATTGCAAGTGAAGTTGCAGGAGCCAGAATTTCATCTGATCTAAATGGCGGAACAATTATTTTAGGAAACGTTGATATTCCAAATACCGGAGGATGGCAAAATTGGCAAACGGTAACACAAACGGTGAACGTAAACGCAGGAACATATCCTTTTGGAATTTACATCCAAACCAGCGCTGTAAACATCAACTGGATCAGAATTACCAGAATTGTTGCTGCGGCTGCAAATCCTGTTGCTTCTTCTATTATCACAGAAGATGAAGCAGCTGCTGTGGCATTAAATGTATATCCAAATCCGGTTATAGAAACGTTGTTTTTTACAAAAGACGTAACAGGAGGAAATGTAAGCGTAGTAGATTCTCAAACAGGAAGTGTGGTTGTATCACAAAAAATAAATGATAATAATCTGAATGTTGCTCATTTAAGAACAGGAATATATATTATTGTTTTTGAGAAAGACGGGATTAAAACTACGAAACGATTTATTAAAAAGTAATGTTAGTTATGGGTTAAAAGTTATGAGTTATGGCTTATGATTTTTAGCTAAAATTAAAGGCTGCCGTTTTAAACCGGCAGCCTTTTTTATTAAAAGTATTTATAAGCTAATGTTATGACTTCCAGCTCAAAAAAACATAATTTATATTTCATAGTTCACAATTGATAATTATTTTCTAGTTTTGTCCAGTTCTCCAATAAATGGAATATCATCCTGAACAGAAGCTCTAATGGTTGTTTGAAAGTATTGTTCTAACTGAATAAATTTTGCTGCATTAATTGGACCTATTACTTTTTTGGCTTTGCCATAAACTTTAGACAAAAGCTTTTCAAAATCAACATTGTTTTTTAAATTATTTTTTGCCAGTTCATCTGCTTTTTCGTCTGTAATTTTATCATAATTAATGGCGTAGTCGTTTATGATCTGCAATTTTTTTTGTCCCAAGGCTTTACGATCGGCTTCATAATTATCATAAACAGGCTGAAATGCGGTGGCTTGCGGCTCAGATAAATTCAGATAATCTTTTATAATATCTCCTTTTGATTTTCCGTAAAGACTTTGAAGAAGTGCCACATCATCTGCAGATTGGGCAAATGAGCTGATAGAAATAAACAGGACTGATAATAAAAATAATTTTTTCATAGTTTGTAGTTTTATTTTAATAATAATATTGAATGTGATGCTTTATTTGCTAAAATCATAGCTTAGGGTTGCACCTAAACCAAATTGATAGGTTGCTACAAAATCTGTTACACCAACAGGACCATAATAAGTCCAGTAATAGCTGGTACCGACTGAGGCAGACATAGATTGTAAGTAAGCATTTAAATTGATAGAGAAAGGTGAAGAAGTTTTGATTTTTACGCCACCTTTTATTTCCCAGGCAAAATAAGTTTCATTTTTGCTTCCTGATGTTTCAAGAATAGTAATACCGGCACCGGCACCAAGATAGGGCATCACATTAGAGCCAGTATCAAAATAATGTGCGTAATCAAGTAAAATATAGTTTAACGCACCTTTATCATCTCCGGCATTTAGCTGATTTCCTAACGGACCATATATAGGCAATTTTGTATCGAGTCTGTTGTATTTTAATTCGAGAGAACTATTTTCCATAAAAAAATACTCTAAACCGATACCATACTCAAAACCGTCTTCTACATAGGCGTACGAATTATCATATTGTACTTTGTCCTGAAAGGTATACCCGCCGTATAAATTGAGCAGAATTGAATTTGAAGTTTGCGCCTTCATAAAAAATGAAAATAAAAAAACAACGAGTAAGATTGTATACTTTTTCATAATTTTAGTTTTTAATTTGGTTTGTAATTAATTAGTGGCAAGTGATTTAAACGGAGAGTTTAAATTATAAATCAAAATTAATTTTAGTTTTGGAAAAAAAATATTTGTACGCGTCAAATTGGTTTCAATTTAGAAAATGAAACAACATTCCAATGAATATGTTCAGTAGAAATCAAATAAAAATCCGTTTCAAATTAAAGAAACGGATTTTTATTTATTCTGATTTTATTAGAATTATAAAATAATAGAATACAACACTTACATCTAATTAAATTTTAAAAGTGCTGTAATATTCCTTTATCTTTTCCTTCGATATTTCCTTTAAGTCCGGCATTTTTTAATTCTTTCAAATGCTGAGAAACAGCTGGCTGAGCTAACGGCAGTTCGTTTACAATGTCACCGCACATACATTCATTTATTTTTAAAATATATTCGATAATAGTGATTCTTGCGGGATGTCCCAGAGCTTTTGCAATTGTGGCAATTTGGTTTTGCTTCTCTGTAAAATTTTGTGTTTTTGTTGCGCCCATTATTACTATATTTTAATATCGAAATATTACGATATTGATTTTAAATAGAATACTAATTTTTATGTAATTGATTCTGACAAACAAAAAGCCCATTTCATACAAGTGAAATAGACTTTTAAAAGGTGAATTATGGGGATTATTCACAAATGTTTTAAAACTGGAATATTTTTATTTTGGCATTAATGGCGTCATAATTCGTCTTGTTGGTGTGCTTAATGTTTCTATAAAAGCCAGTAAATCGCTGATTTCTTCTTTGTTTAAATTTAATTTTTTCAGCATCGGATCGACTTTTGGAATTAAAGTATCTCTTGCCGTTCCCAGATATTTTTTTTGAATGGGAGAAGGATTTCCCCCATTATATAATTCAACAACATCTAACAATGACGGAAAATGCCCATGATGCATCCATGGTTTTGTGTTTGCTGCTTCACGCAATGTTGGCGTTCTGAATTTTCCAATATCTTTGATATTTTTGGTCACATTGTATCTTCCAAAATCTTCATTTTTTGTTCCGAATAAAGTCTGACCGTCGTTATGAAACTCATTGTCACTAAAATAAGGCGTGTTATGACAATTGATGCATTGCGCTTTGGTTCTGAATAAATGCAAACCTTTTACCTGAACATCTGTATAAGCTTCAGATTTTCCGCTTACAAACTGATCAAATTTACTTTTCGGACTATTAATTGATCTTTCGAAAGTGGCAATCGCGTATTGAATTCGCTGTAGATTCACTTTTTTATCTCCAAATGCATCTTTAAAAAGAGCATTATAACCTTTAATTTTTGCAATTTTATCAACGGCAATCGTAAGTTTTTCGTTCATTTCTAGCGGATCTCCAATCGGAAATTGTGCCTGATCTTCAAGACTTTTGGCACGACCGTCCCAAAATAGGGAAGTGGCATACGCCGAGTTTAAAATCGTCATCGAATTTCGTTTTCCCGTTTGGCGATCGTGACCAAAAGAACGCGTTAAATTATCGGTCCAGCCCAATTCGGGATTGTGACACGAAGCACACGCAATTTGTCCGCTAATGGATAATCTGGGATCAAAAAATAATATTTTACCCAAAGCTTCTTTCTCTTTAGAATACGGATTATAATCGGGATAGGGAACTGCCGGCAAAACTCCAATATCCTGAAATTTAGCTTTATCGATGCTTTCGTGTAATTCTGCCGCAGGCCATTTTGTAGCATCTCCGCTGGAATATATTTTTCGCAATTCTGTAATATCGATATAATCGGGCTCTTCGACAGTCTTATAAGCTGTTAAACTCAGGAGAAGGATGAAGGGGATCAGTAAGGTTTTTAATTTCATGTTTTTCTTTTTTGAGTCTCGGTTTTCAGTCTCAGTCTCAGTCTCTATGGAAAACTTTGTCAAATTTTTAAACCTTTACAAAGTTGAGGCCCCTACAGCGACTGCGACTGAAAACTTAAAGCGTAACTTCTTTAGGGCATTCAATACTTAAAGGAGTTGGTTTTGTATAAACTCTGTTATTGTACATTCTGTATTGCGTCGAAACGGTTCCTCCAAAAAGTTTGTCGTTTGTTAGTTTCAATTCAAAAGAAATTTCAAATAAACCATTGCTGATTTCCTTGTATGTTCCTTCGCCGGAAATGGCGATAATATGTGTATTTGTAGCGCTTGAACCAATTGTTAAATCCTGAGGAATAACCAAAACTGTTCCCTGTGTTTTACTATTTCCGTTCTCTGGGAAAAACTCTAAAGCAGAAGTAATATTAAATCCGGGAGAAACGGCTGCAGATCCGCTTTCGTTAGAAAACCATCTTTTTAAACCGAAAGAATTAACGGTATTTGTTCCGGTAGCTACATTAAAGCCTACTTTAAAAGCATCGTAATAAACATCATCATTTGGGTTTGCCGTTCCTTTATCGCTGTACAAAATCGCATTTTCATTGTCTTTGGTCACCACAACCGGAAAGGTTAAAGCATTAAATGTCTGCCATGTACAATTACCATTATTGTTAAACCAGTGTTCTCCATACGTCAGGTAAAAAGCATTTGTTGTATCAGAAAATTTTGAAGCCGGATATGCCTGAATATCTCTTGGTGATTTTATTGGTTTTACAATGGTTAAACCTGTATTTCCGGTAGCAATATAATTCGGAATATTGATTAAATTGATTTTCGATTCATAACGCGCATCATCATTTTGAATATCTTCTAATAAAGTGAAATGATACGTTATGGAGCTTCTGTTATCTCCAAAATCATCATGCGTAAGAGAATATTCAAAGCCGTTTGAGAATTTAAATATGGAAGCATTTTCAATCTCTGACGGAATAAATCCGTTTGGGAAATTTACTTTAAAATCGATTTTTTCGCCAATTTCTCCTTTTACAACAAAATCTTTTACAGGAAAAGTATAGGTTGTGCTTATTTCGTTTAAATTTATGGTAAAGGCATCATTTTCAGCATATGTATTTAAGTTTCCGATGTGAATGGCGGGATCAGATGCGTTCTCTAGTTTTAAAGTAATAGCTTGTGTATTGGCCCATCTTTTATCGAAAGACAAATAAATGGTGTCTGTTAATTTATTTCCCTGAAATATTAATTCGCTGACAGGTTCTACGGTAAAAGTATCGGGATCTCCGGAAGCATTCGTGCTGAAACTTACAGTAACGGGCGATTTTAAAGTATTTGAAGTTAACGTAACAGGAACCTTTAACGTTTTAACCGATTTGTTTTCGTAATTCGCTAAAGCCTGATTTGTAGTACTTACAGCAGGATATTCCATTGGAACTCCGGCGCTGCTTGTCATAAAATTAAATCGTACAAAAGGTTCTATGTTTTGAGCATCTAATCTGTAATCATCTTTAGAACAAGAGGCAAGTGCTATAAAAATACTAAGTAAAAATGTAATTTTAATACGATTCATTTTGTTTCAGATTTGGGTTAAGATTAATATTGTTGCGTGGTACGGGCAATACGAATTTTGGCGACGGATACGCAAGGCCGCAACTCAGGGCGATACAACCATCATTTCGTGAAATATTACTATGGTTTCTGCCAATGTCAAAAAGCAAGTGGCCCTCAAAGCAAAGTTCTTTTCTTCTTTCTAAAAATATAGCCTCTTTTAAATTTTCAGCATCTTGTACAGCACTTGCATTTGCACGCAATCGTAAGGTATTTAGATCGGTTTTTGCCTGATTTGTATTATTAAGTTCTACAGCAGCTTCGGCGCGAATTAAATATTGTTCACTTAATCTAAAGGCTACATAACCAGGATTTCCCTGAAATTTTCTGGTAAAATAATACTTTAAGGCTACAGGCTGTAAATTGACAATTGTTGAAATGGGCTGAACCAAAAATAATTGTTTTCGAATATCTGAGGTTTCGTATAAATCGATTAAATCCTGAGATGCCGCATAATTTGCGTAAACAGTCGGCGACGTATAGCCATAAAATGAAGATAAAGAACCACTAGCTCCGCCTTCGTTCGTTTTTGGTATCGTCAATTCGAGAAGTATTTCTGAAATTGGAAGATCCGGTTGTGCCCATTCGGAAATGTAATCAGAAGTGCTGACCAGATTTACACCCGAATTTGTAATCACATCACTAGCGGTGTCGTACGCATTTTTCCAGTCTTTTTTAGACAAATAAACTCTTGCCAATAATGCCTTTGCACTTGTTTTATTAAAATAAGAATAAACTGGCCCGCCCAAAATTTTTGCATCAGAATAAAGATGTAAAGCAGTATTAATGTCTTCAATAATAAAAGAATAGGTATTTGCCACAGTTTCTCTTGCAGGATAGATAAGACCTTTGTCTATTGAAGCTCTGGTATAAATGATGCCCAAATGTGACGCATCTGCGGTAAAACCATAATTTTGACTGTACACTTCGCTTACTAAAAAGTGAGCATAGGCTCTCACAGTTAGAGCTTCGGCTTTTATCTGATTTTTTTCTGCTTCAGTAGCGTCTGTCAGCGCATCTGTAAATTCTAAAATTAAATTTGCCTGATTGATAACGGTGTAGCTATTGCTGTAAAAATTAGCAAGATTAGAATTATTTGACTGGTCATCAAATGAATATATATTTGATACGCCAGTAAGAATACTAATTTGTCCTTTTGAACTTTCCGCTGTAGATGGTGTAAATTTTAAGTTTCCGCCTTGAAGATCGGCGTATATAGTGTAATTTCCGCCGCGTAAAGTAGATTCAAGTGATCTGTACATGCCGTTTACCGCCTGAAGAACACCTTCTTTTGTTTTTAGCTGTTCTGTAATCGAAATTTGTGTTCCCGGCTCCTGTTCTAAAAAATCACTACAACCCTGCAATAGAAATAGTATAGCAATAAAAGTGGCGAGTTTCACTGTATTTATATTTTTAAAGTAATTCATCATTTTAAAATTTTGTATTAATACCACATGAAATAGTTCTGGCTTGTGGGTAATTATAACTAAATTCCCTAATGCCGTTCCTTCCTGACGGGCTTTCTTGTTTGTACCAGTAAAGTACATTAGAGACATCTGCAAAAATGGTAAGATTGTGCAGAAAAGTATTTTTTACCGGTACATTATAACTTAAATTGATATTGCTTATTTTCAAGTAAGTAGCATCATAAACATACTTACTCATATTAGAAATCAAATTGTTGTTGCTAGGAGCAGGCTGCGAAATGATATCTCCCTGATTTCTCCAGTAATCGTATGCATTTACAGACATATTTCTATTGGAAGTAATGCTGTATTTAGAAATAACTTCATCCGAAATTAATTTATCGCCGCCCAGTTGAAAAGCACCGTTTACAGATAAAGTAATATCCTTAAATGAAATTCTGTTGCTAAAACCACCAAAAGCTTTTGGCTGAGAATCTCCAATTGGCTCCCAATCTGCATTGGTAAACAATTTATTATACGTTGCCGCGTCATAAACCTGTCCGTTTTTTTTAATTAAATCACGACCGGTAGCAGGATCAACACCTATCCAGTTTACACCCCAAATAGTTGATGTGCTGTATCCCGTTTTTTGCGCCAGAGCAATGTTAGATAAAGAATAATCACTTCCCAGACCTACTAAATCTGTTACTTTATTTTGTACGGTCGAAATATTAAAAGAAGAACTCCATTTGAAATTTCCTTTTTGAAACCATTTAATTCGTGTTGCCAGTTCAAAACCTCTGTTGTACATATCTGATGCATTTAATTGTACAGTACTGTATCCGGTTTCTGTTGGAATATCTCTGGATGCAATCAAATCTGATAAACTGTCATAATAATATTCTAGCGAAAGTTCCAGAGTATTGAAGATATTAAATTCAACACCTGTATTAAATTTCAAGTTTTTCTCCCAGCTTAAATTTCCGTTAGGAGAAACACTGGAACCAGCACTTAAATCGCCATTATAACCATTTTGAACAACCGTGTAAAGTCCTTTTGATCGGTAAGAACCAATTCTGGAGTTACCGGTAGAACCGTAACTAATTTTAAATTTCAAAAAATCAATCCATGTACTGGATTGAAGAAAATCTTCGTTGCTGATAATCCAGGCTAACCCGGCACCGCTGTTTAAAGCAACATTGGTATCGTCACCAAAAACAGAACTTTCATCACGCCTGAAATTGGCCAGAGCATAATATTTCTTTTTGTAATTGTAATTTATTTGGGCAAATGCCGAAACTCGTGAATTATAATTTATATCGCCGCCTCGCACTTGTCTTGCCTTTGATTCATCTACAGTAGGAGTTGCAGTATTGTCATCTTGTACAGCATCTTCAATGTTGTTAATTACATTGGGATTCAAAAAACCGGATGCCGAAGCATAATCAAAATTTATTTTTTCTTCTCCAAGTTCAAATCCTAATACACCATCAATTTTATTGTTTTTATTGATTTCCTTGTCAAATAACATTTGTCCCTGCCAATTCCATTTAGTTGAGTTTCTGTTATTAAAAAGTCTCCTTCCCCAGTTAGGATACAAATTCCCTTCAAAAAGAAAGGTACTATTATTTTGTCCGCTTTCATTTTCACCAGAAAAATACCGATCCTGTTCTTTATCGACATAATCAATACCAAATAACGTTGCAAATTTTATGTTTTTACTCAGTTCATATCCCAAATTAAGGCTTCCTAAAATTCCAAAAGTTTCGGTTTGATTTCTGTTTTGCTCGATTGCTGCCAGTGGATTTCCTCCGCTGTTTCCTCCTGAAACGCCTAAATTTGAATAACTTCCATCAGCATTATAAGGCGAAATGGTTGGAAGATAAGCAAAGTCATAAAAAACATTTGGCGCATCTTTTTTAATAAAACTTGGGTTTAAGGACAAATTTATATTCCATTTTGAATGTCCGTATCCTAAATTAATTCCACCGTTAAGCTGTTTTGTAGTGTTGCCCAATTGTGGTTCATCAATTTTTAAATACGTTAAATTGGTTCGGTATGAAAACTTTGAATCAGCTCCGGAAACACTAAAATTATACTTGTTGTAAATTCCTGTATTGTTTAATAAATCAAACCAGTCTGTATTTATTCCGTTGTAGGGTAGGAGTGAACTGCCCGGCGAAGTGTTTTTTAAATAGTCATTTCTAAGTTCAGTATATTGATCTCCGCTTAAATATTTAATTTGATTAATTGCAGACGAAACACCCAATTGATTTGAAAATCCGAACTTGGTTTTTCCGATTTTTCCTTTTTTAGTCGTAATTAAAATAACACCGTTCGCACCGTCAGCACCATAAATACCAACCGCTGCCGCATCTTTCAAAACCGTAAAACCTTCAATATTATCAGTAGAAATCATTGCTAACGGATTTGATAATCCTTCTGCTAATCTTCCGCCATCAAAATAATTACTGTCAATACCATTTTGTTCGCTCATTATTACGCCATCAACAATAATTAATGGCTGTGTTGAAGTGCCTAAAATAGAATTGGTTAAGGATTTTAAAGTTCCCTGACCACGAATATTGATTTTCACAGGTCCGCCAATTCCGGATGTATTTTCTATTAAAACCCCTGCAATTTGCCCTTCCAGCATTTTATCAATACTTTCAGAAGCCTGCTGCACCGGAATATCTTTTGCGGTAATTGTCGAAATACTTCCCACAATTTCTTCCTTTAATTTTGTAGTTCCATAAGAAGAAGTAATCACAACCGCATTTAATTCATCTGTAGATTCTTCGAGATAAAAAGTAAACTCTTTTTTATTATCTGCTCTTTGAGTCTGGGTTTGCATTCCTAAAAAAGCAACTTCAAGAACAAGATCCTCAATGTTATTTCCTTTTAGCTGATAGGCAAATTTTCCGTTGAAATCTGTTATAGCGCCCATTCCGGTGCCTTTTATACGAATAGTGGCGCCGGGAAGCGGTCGTTTGTCTTTGGCATTATAAACTGTTCCCGTAATAAATCTTTCTGTTTCTTCAGCTGAATTATCAGTCGAAGCAGGTGCAGTGCTTGTCAATAAAACCTGTTTATTCTGAATGTAAAACGAAATATTTTTTCCTTTAAATAATTGCGTAAAAGCAGTTTCCAGAGAAGCATTATTAACATCAATTGAAGCCTTTTGACTGGCATCTATTTTTCGGGCGTTGTAAATAATTCTGAAATTAGTTTGCTCTTCTATAGCTTTTATAATTACAGTTAAAGGCTGATCCTTTACATGTAACGTGATCGTTTTATTCTGGGAAAAACCTTTAAAACCAGATATGAACAGGGCTAGGAAAAATAGCATTTTCCTTAAATTTGGTATTGTAAATGTCATGTTTTTAGTTGATTATGGAATATTGGTAATGGTAATAGTATTTTCTTTTACTGCATAATTAAATGGCGTGTCGCGTTTTAGTAATTCTAAAATATTCTCGACGCTCGACTCACTAATTTTTATAGAACCGGTAAAACTCTGTCTGGCCAAATCAGAATTTCCGTTGATGATTTTCACATCATAAGTGCGCTCTATAATTTTTGCAATGGTTGAAAACGGGGTATCTTTAAAAGCAATATCGCCTTTTGTCCATGCCGAATAAATGCTTGTATCAACAAATTTTGTGATGATTTTTTTTGAATTATTTTGCCAGGTTGCCATTTGGTTTGGCACGATTAAAACGGTGTTTGATTTATTTTCGGCTTCTGCCAATTTTATACTTCCTTCTATTAAAGTACTATTTACTGTTGGGTTTTCCGGATAAGCGCTTACGTTAAATTTTGTTCCCAAAACTTCAACTTGGATATGGTTCGCGTGCACAATAAAAGGATGCGTTTTGTCTTTGGCTACTTCAAAAAATGCTTCACCAGTTAAATAGACATTTCTTTTCGCGTTAAGACCAAATTGCTCGGGATATTTTAAAGTGGTTCCCGAATTTAAACTCACAACCGTTCCGTCTGAAAGCTGCAATTTAAATTTCTTTCCGTAAGGAACTTTAAGTGTATTGTAAACGACTTCCTGATCATGAACTTTTCCAAAATAGGTAATTTGGTTCGGAAATTTTCTCGCAATCAAATCGCCTTTGTTATTTACAATTTTCGTTTGATTGTTTTTTGTAATGAACTCTGAACGGCCATCAGCTAATTCTAAAACAATTTCTTTTGAATATTTCGCTTTTTGATTATAATTGAAAGCCAGTTTTCCTAAACCCAAAAGCACCAAAAATACAGCAGCAAATTTTAAATATTTGAAGACTTTATTTCTTGTTTTAAGTTGAATTACCGAAGTTTCTGAAATTGAATTAAGATCAGAAAGTGAAGTCATTACGCAGCTTTTCTTGGCAGCAATAAACTCTTTTTTATTTTCTTCCGAAGCATCGATCCATTCAAAAAGAGTTTGAATTTCCTGTTCTGTTGCTTCGTTCGATAAATATTTAGTAAGTATTTCTGAAATCATTTTTTTGGTTTTTATACTTCTGGTTATAGTAAGTACACTTCAGAAATAAAAAACCCTACTTTTTATTTTTAATTATTACAAATAAGGATAAAAATCAGGAACAAATAATCCGATAATTTGGTTTTTAAAATTTTCAAAGCCTTTGTCATGTGGGCTTCAACGGCTTTTAGGGTGACTTGCATTTCTTCGGCGATTTCTGCATTTTTTTTATTCTCGATTCGCTTTTTTATGAAAACTTCGCGGGTTTTGGGTGGAAGATCGTTGATTGATTCCTGAATTATACGTTCTAATTCCGTCAATTCTAAGGTATCAAAACTTATTGAATTCAGGATTTCGATATTGAGTTCGCGTTCTTTTATATTCAGTAAATCATTCTTAAAACGGTCTTTGACTTTGTTGTGCCGGATTGTATTTAAACATTTTGATTTGGCATACGTGTACAAAAAAGACTGAATTCCATTAACAGAATCTAAGCTTTGTTTGTTTTGCCACAAGTACAAAAGTGCTTCCTGCGCCAGATTTTCAGCTTCGTCCTTATCATAAATAAATTGAATGCAAAAAGCAGTAATTCTTTTAAAATATTTTTCGTAGAAGTGAGTAAACGCAGCCTGATCTCCTTTTTTAAAAGACTCAAAAAGATTAGATTCAAAACTGTTATTATTACTCATCGAAAGGGAATGCTTATTTTGGAAGCAATATAAGTAATTTATAAAAGACTCGATTTTGCTCAGATTCCGGCAAATATAAAATATTATTTATACCAATTCTAAATAAAATTAAAATAAAGAATGTTTCCGGAAAAATTATTCAGAATAAGCGTAAAAAAGTTAGATGGAATGTTTTACCGCAAAGAGGTCAAAGTTTTTTAATATGCTAGGCTTTGCGTATTCCGAGGCTTCGGGATTGCGACATTGCGGTTAAAAAACACAAACTTTAAATGAACTTATATCACTTATATGGTGAAAAAATTATTTGTTCACTATCAAATCGATATCTTTCGATAATCTTGTATCAATTTCGGCTTTTGTTCTGTTCACCGTTGTATACGGAGAAAGTCGTCCGTTTTTAATGATTTCTTCTTTTGAATAAACCAGATCATAATACATAATCAAATCGTCTTGATTTGTTGGTACAGCAATATTTTTTTTAATTTCGGGAATTTCCTGATAATAATAACGTGACTTTTTCAGATTCGGATATTTGCTTATCAAATAATCATTTATGGTATAAGTTGCGCCATCGACTTTGTATAAATCTTCGGTCAATATTCCGGTAATAATAAGATTTTGAATCGTTTTTTTCAAGTTTTTATAAGCCTCTTTTGTAGTCGAAAAATCAGATTGCGAAAGATTATTTTTATCTGATAATTTTCGGATAACAGAAAGTCTCACCAAATCGCCATTTATCTCGATAACTTTAAAGGCAAAATAATAGTTTTGCATACTCTGGCTTCCGTTTGAACCTCGTTCTTTGCTAAAAATAAAACTGCCAACTTGTAGTTTATGTTCCGGAGTATTAATGGCTTTTTTCCAGGCATAAGGTTTGTAAACGAATTGTTTCAGAATATAGAAAACCGCAATAACAAGTAAACTTATTAAGATTATTTTTTTCATTTATGTGATATTTTACCGCAAAGTACGCAAAGTTTTTTTACTGTAAGTTCTTTGTATTTAATCGCGCAAAGCCGCAAAAAAAATAAACTTTGCGGCTTTGCGACTTTGCGCGAAATAAGTTAGAGAACTTTACAATTAATCTTTTTTGCTTTTAAAATTACGCCATCCAAAACCAATCAACAATAAATTGAAAACTAGCAATGGAATTAACGCTTTTCCAAAGCTGATATCCGATTCATCACTAAAGGTTTCGACTTTAAATTTTTCCCAGTTTTCTTTATCAACCGGAGCATTATCGAATATTTTTGGATAGAAATACAAACGCATTTTTTCGTGAAATTCTTTCGTTTTTTCTAGAAACAAAAGTTGATTTCCCAAGTCTGATTTTGCAATTTCGTTCAGTTGAATTTGAGTGTGCAACGTCGGAATAAATTGCGCTATAAGCTGACTAGCATGATTTCGCTGCTTTAATTTTGTTTCCAGTTCTTTTGACTGAACAGCCGATTCGTCGTCGCCCATTTGCTGCATCGCATAATACCAAAGCCAGCTAAATTCCTTATCCGGCAAAGGATAACTTTTAAACTGCGGATAATGTTTGTAAAATTTATCAAGCGTTGCCTGCTTGTCCATATCCCATTTTTCGTGGTACGCATTTCGCTGTTTCAGTGTTAATTCCAAAGCCTCGGGAACGGGATATTTATTGACAATATAACTGTTGATTGTTGCTGGCAAAATAATAATAAGAAACAGCCAGATTGTTAATAAAATGACGGCATTAAAGTTGGAGTTTTTTTGTAATGAAACAATGTAAAAACAAACTGCAAACCAAAATATAATATACAAAACACTTAGAATGTAAAATGTAAAAAGTGATTTGTCAAATGGGATATTCAATAAGAAAATAGCGACAAGAATTAAAATAGTTAATAAAGCAATCAGGCTTAAAATTCTAATATAGAATAATTTAAGAATGTACAAATATGTTTTATCGGTTTGTGTGGCCACGATTTTCCAGGTGCCGCTTTCTTTTTCTTCAGAAACAATATTGTACGTAAAGGCAATAATCAAAAGCGGAAAAAGATACACGAGAACAAAGCTAAAATCAATATTTCCCAACAAAAGATTGCTCGGATTATTTAATTCCGAATCGTATTTCTGAGCTTCCAGCCCACGTATTGTAACACTTTGTATGGACGGATTTACATCGCGCTGCCCAATTGCCAGACTATTAAGAGGAATCG
>Ga0247806_10000140_pt1 | contig 47371 bp, 42 predicted proteins | sample UWRJL059202B1_FD_179935 | JGI IMG/M metagenome (GOLD analysis project Ga0247806, IMG submission 179935) | Plant litter microbial communities from Arlington Agricultural Research Station in Wisconsin, United States - UWRJ-L059-202B-1 | ecosystem: Environmental > Terrestrial > Plant litter >... | reverse complement strand
ACCGTCAGCTCGCGCACATGTGTTTTTTCGAGGTTCACAACGCGTGGATCTTCGGTCAGTTTTGCATGCAGCTGGTCTTTGCCGACATCCACACAAAAAACTTTGCTGGCGCCGTGTTGCAGGGTCACTTCCGTAAATCCGCCGGTAGAAGCACCGATATCGAGTACCGTCAGTCCTTCGAAAGTCAATGACCAGGCATCGATCGCGCGAATCAGCTTCAGCGCACCGCGGGAAACCCAGGGAATTTCTTCTTCCATCAATACGATCTCCGCACTTTCCGGAAATTTCTTGCCTGGTTTGTAGATCAGTTTTCCATCCACCAGTACGCCGGTTTCCTGGATCATCTTTTCCGCGCGTACACGGGTGCTCACCAGTCCTCTGCTGATCAGCAATTTATCCAATCGTTCTTCTGTTGTTTCGCTCATGCGGATTTTTCTTAAAACTCCCAGCCGTAACGTTCGAGCAACAATTGATCGATGAAGCTACGCACTTCGGGCTGCTCTACTTTGTCGAGTACATCGCCTACGAATGCGCCCACCATCAGCGCGCGTGCAGAAACCTCAGACAAACCGCGCGCGCGCAGGTAGAATACGGCTTCTTCATCGAGCTGACCGGTTGTGGAACCGTGTGAACATTTCACATCATCCGCATAGATCGAGCTCAGGCTTCGAGTTCACGGTCGCATTGTCGCTCAGCAATACATTTCCATTGGATTGGAAAGCATTGATCTTCTGGGCATCCTTGCGTACAAAAACTTTCCCGTTGAACACGGCTGTGCTCTGGTCGTTCATGACGCCTTTGTACAATTCATTGGAAACACAATTCGCGACCCGGTGGTCCACGATCGTGTGGTTATCGACATGCTGCTTTTCCTTCAGGATATAAGCGCCGTTCAGGTTCGTTTCGCAGTTCTGGCCCTGAACAGCAATGTGCAGGTTGTTGCGCACGAATCCGCCGTTCAGCGTCAGTGTGTTGATCGTGAATACGGCATCTTTGTCCTGGCGCACCTCTTCGGTCGCGATGTGGAAGCAGGATGCGTTTTCGTACTGGATCTTGTTGATCGTCAGGTTGGCATTTTCACCTACCTGGACTTCCGTCACAACATTGGCGAAACAATCCGTTGCCTTTTCTGCAAAGTAAGCCTGAACAATTTGCGCCTGGCTGAATTTTTCCGCCACGATGAAATTGCGCACATTCGCGATCGCTTTGTCACCCGTCAGGATGTGGATCAGCTGGATTGGCTTTTCGATCACGGCTTTCGCAGCGATTTGCACTACAGCTCCGTCCGTTGCATACGCGGTATTCAGCGCATTGAAGATCTCGTCTTCGAGCTTCAATGTGGAAACCAAAGCGGCGCGTTCTGTTTCACCAAGCGTTGAAAGCGGCTGACAGGTCAATCCCGCAGGCAGAACCGGTGTGGATGCGCCGGCCTGAAAAAAGCCATTGACAAACACGAGCGTGATTGCGTCCCCCGAAACCGGGAAAGTTATGTTGGAAGTATCCACTGTTACGGGCAGCACTTCAAAGCTTGTATTTTTGATTTTCGCTACGCGCGTATATTTCCAGGCTTCCATGCGCGTGGTCGGGAAATCGATTGCCGCGAGCACCTGCTCCGCATTCGTTCTCCAGCTTTCGGCAAGGATCCCAGCTGCACCGGAATTCCGGATCGCGAACCGCGTATCTTTTAAAACTTCACTCATCATTTCGTTCGATTATTGCGCAAATTCCGCCTTGATCCAGTCGTATCCTTTTTCTTCCAGTTCGAGCGCGAGCTCTTTCGTTCCTGTTTTCACGATTCTGCCATCGTAGAGTACATGTACGAAATCCGGCACGATGTAGTCGAGCAAACGCTGGTAGTGCGTGATCACGATCGTTGCGTTCTCCGCAGATTTCAATATATTTACGCCGTTTGCGACAATGCGCAAGGCATCGATGTCGAGACCTGAATCCGTTTCATCGAGGATCGCGAGTTTGGGAGCAAGCATCGCCATCTGGAAGATCTCGTTTCTTTTTTTCTCACCGCCTGAGAAACCTTCATTCACCGAACGGGAAGCCAGTTTGGCATCGAGCTCCACGATCTTTGATTTCTCGCGTACGAGGTTCATGAAGTCTTTCGCAGAAATTCCTTCCTGTCCATTGTATTCGCGAATCTCGTTCAGCGCAGCACGCAGGAAGTTCACATTCGAAACTCCCGGGATCTCCACCGGATACTGAAACGCGAGGAACATTCCCTCACGGGCGCGGTCCTCGGTAGCCATGTCGAGCAGGTCTTTGCCCTCGAAATCGACAGACCCGTCCGTGATCTCATATTCTTCTCTTCCCGCCAGGACGGAAGCCAGTGTACTTTTACCGGCACCGTTTGGTCCCATGATCGCGTGCACTTCGCCTGCTTTCACTTCGAGGTTCAAACCTTTCAGGATCTCTTTGCCTTCGATGGAGGCATGTAAATTATTAATTTTAAGCATCTCTTTATTGTATCTGGTGACTGCCCTGGGCAATCGTTGATTCTAAATTATCCTACGGACCCTTCGAGTGAAATGGCCAGCAATTTCTGTGCTTCGACGGCAAATTCCATCGGCAGCTGGTTCAATACTTCCTTGCAATAGCCGTTCACGATCAGGCTGATCGCCTTTTCGGTGCTGATCCCTCGCTGGTTGCAGTAGAAGATCTGGTCTTCACCAATCTTTGAAGTGGTTGCTTCATGCTCGATCTTCGCAGAGCTGTTCTTACATTCGATGTATGGGAACGTATGTGCGCCGCACTCGTCTGTCATCAGCAGGGAATCGCATTGCGAGAAGTTGCGGGCATTATCGGCACTCTTGTGGATCTGCACGAGTCCGCGGTAGGAGTTCTGGGATTTACCTGCAGAAATTCCTTTCGAGATGATCGTGCTTTTCGTGTGCTTGCCGAGGTGGATCATTTTGGTCCCTGTATCTGCCTGCTGGTAGTTGTTGGTCACAGCAACAGAATAAAATTCACCGACCGAATGATCGCCTTTCAGAATGCAGGAAGGATATTTCCAGGTTACTGCGGAACCGGTCTCGACCTGTGTCCAGGAGATTTTCGCCCCTGTTTCGCACAAACCGCGCTTCGTCACGAAGTTAAAGATCCCGCCTTTTCCTTCTTTGTCGCCCGGATACCAGTTTTGTACCGTCGAGTATTTGATCTCTGCATTATCGAGCGCAATCAGCTCCACAACTGCTGCGTGCAATTGGTTTTCGTCGCGCTGCGGCGCTGTACAACCTTCGAGATAAGAAACGTAAGCGCCTTCATCGGCTACGACCAGCGTGCGCTCGAATTGTCCTGTTCCTCCTTCGTTGATGCGGAAGTAAGTCGACAATTCCATCGGGCAATGCACGCCTTTCGGGATGTAACAGAAAGAACCATCTGTAAATACAGCACTGTTGAGCGCTGCGTAGAAATTATCGGTCATCGGCACCACGGATCCCATGTACTTGCGCACGAGGTCCGGGTATTCCTGCACGGCTTCGGAGAAGGAACAGAAAATGATACCGAGCTCTTTGAGCTTGGATTTGAAAGAGGTCGCAACCGACACGGAGTCCATGACGAAATCGACCGCAACACCGGTGAGGCGCTGCTGCTCTTCCATCGAGATACCGAGCTTGGCCATCGTCGCTTTCATTTCCGGATCCACATCGTCCCAGCTTTCGTATTTCTTCGTCTGGTTGGGTGCGGAGTAATAAATGATGTCCTGGAAATCCGGCTTCTGATAATGCACGTGTGCCCATTCGGGCTCTGTCATTTCGAGCCAGGATCGGAATGCCTTCAGGCGGTATTCCAGCAGCCATTCCGGTTCGTTCTTCTTTTCAGAAATGAAGCGGATAATACCCTCGTTCAATCCTTTCGGAGCCTGATCGGACTTGATGTCTGTGACAAAGCCAAATTTATACTCCTGATTTTCGAGGTCCTTGGCTAATTCGTTTTCTGTATAACTCATTTTTATCTGATTGGGGACCCGATCCTGCCGTCAGGCTGCGACTCCCGTTCTTGTTGGCGTGCTTTCCGCTAATGCGCAAAACACTCTCTAAACATTTTTAAACTGCGAAGCTTTCTCCACAACCGCAGGTTCTGTCTGCATTCGGATTCACGAATACAAACCCTTTACCGTTCAGTCCGCCCGAAAAATCGAGGGTGGTACCGATCAGGTAGAGGTAGCTTTTTTTATCTACAACGACTTTGATGCCGTTATCCATGAATTCTTTATCGCCTTCGTGCTCTTCGTTGTCAAAAGTCAATTGATACATCAATCCCGAGCATCCTCCACCCTGTACACCAACGCGGATAAAATAACCATCTTTGCCTTCGTCTTCCATCAAGCGGTACGCTTGTTTTTTGGCTGTGTCTGTAACTTTTATCATATCTTTAACTGCTTAATGTCTGCCAATTATTTAGACTAATTATAAATAGACTTGAAAATGCGCTACAAAAATACCTAATTTACGGTATTGATGCAACAATAAATTTAAATTATATGAAAACAAGGATCTTCTTCAAAGTCATCACCATTGTGTTTGCAGGAACTGTTTTTACTGCCTGTAACGGAAACGAGGTGGAGCAGGACATGGATGAATGGTGCGATTGCCAGCAAAAGGCGAAAAATGATGCAGCCCATCATGAAGTTTGTGTGGACCTCATGCTTCAAATTTCGCGCAAATATGAATTTGATCCCGAAGCGGTTGAAACAATCCAGGAAAAAGCATTGGAATGTAAATAAAGATAATTGGTCTGAACAGACAATGACGGAAATTCAAAAGGTTTCCGTTTTTTTGTTTTCAAACGTTAAATTCCATTTATTTAATCATAAATTGATTAATATTTTAGAATTTTACGTTCTGAAACCAATATTTATCACCTTACTGATGGACGAAAAAGAAGATGCATATATTCGCGGGCGTGGAGCACAGGTCAACCCGCACAACCGCTTTCTCGTCCAGGAGAAGGTGCAGGAACATTGGGAAGGCATTGACGAAGTAGAAGACGGCGATCGCAAAACGAAATTCATCGAGGTTTATCCGAAAACGATTGTGAATGAAGTTAAAAGTCCTGATGTCGGCCTGCAATATTCACTGAACGCTTACCAGGGCTGCGAGCACGGCTGTACTTATTGTTATGCCCGGCCAACGCATGAATACTGGGGTTATAGTGCAGGCATTGATTTCGAAAGCGTAATCCTTGTCAAGAAAAATGCGCCGGAACTGCTCGAAAAAACGCTGCGCCAACCGAAATGGAAAGTCAAAACGATTACTTTGTCGGGCAACACAGATTGTTACCAGCCTTGCGAGCGTACATTTGGCCTGACGCGCAGCCTGCTGGAAATCATGCTGAAATACCGGCACCCGGTGTCGATCATCACAAAAAACGTACTGATCAACCGGGATATTGACATCCTGGCGGAGCTGGCTGAAATGAACCTCATCCATGTCAACCTCAGCATCACAACGCTCGACGAAGACCTGCGCAGAAAGCTCGAACCGCGCACTGCCACGATCCGCCGCAAGCTGGAAACGATTGAAAAGCTTACTTCGCATGGCATTCCCGTCAATGTCATGATGGCCCCGATGATTCCCGCGCTCAATGACCATGAAATGTTTGCGATCGCCAAAGCAGCGAAAGAACATGGTGCCTACAATGCGCATTACCAGGTCGTACGCCTGAATGGTCCGAATCGTGAGATTTTTACGGATTGGGTGACTAAAAATTATCCTGCCCGCGCTGCAAAAGTCATTAATCAGCTCAAAGAAATGCATGGCGGACAGCTCAATGACAGTCGTTTTGGCACACGCATGAAAGGCGAAGGTCATTTTGCGCTGAACCTGAAACGGCAGTACGAAATCGCCTGGAACCGCTTTTTTAAAGGCAGTGAATACAAGAAACTCCGCACAGATCTTTTCCTGCGGAATGGCGGACAGATGAGCTTGTTTTGATCATTGAAACTCCTTCGTTCCACAAAAGCAGCCGAATTTGAATATCCGCAACAGTTAATGCTTACTTTTGCACGAATTCTGAATGACTGACAAGTGAAAGTTTATCAAGGTTTTGAGGCAATTGACGAGATTTCCAACCCGGTTTTAACGATCGGAACATTTGACGGCGTGCATGTGGGCCATCAAAAAATTATACAGCGTCTGAACAAAGAAGCGAAAAAAACCGGTGGCGAATCCGTGCTGTTTACCTTTTATCCGCATCCACGCATGGTGATCGCGCCGGACAACCACGGCCTGAAGCTGATCCAGACGCAGGATGAAAAGATCGAAAAGCTGCGCCGCATGGGCTTGCAGCACCTCATCATCTATCCTTTCACAACCGAATTTGCGAACCTGACGGCGCGCGAATTTGTCAGCGAGTTCCTTGTCAAACGATTAAAAGTCAAAACGATTGTTGTAGGCTACGATCACCAATTCGGCAAAAACCGCGAGGGATCACTCGCCTTTCTCCAGGAAATGTCAAAACAATATCCGTTCGAGGTCATTGAGATCCCGTCCCACGAGATCGACGAAGTGAATGTCAGCTCCACGAAGATCCGCCAGGCGCTCGAGCTCGGTGATATTGAAACAGCGAACCGCTACCTCAACGAACCTTTCGAGCTGACCGGAACGGTCGTGCACGGCAATGCGCTCGGGAGGACAATCGGTTTCCCAACGGCGAACTTAGACCTCGGCGATGCGCTGAAATCCGTTCCCGCCAAAGGCGTGTATGCCGTACAGGTCAAACTCCCGGATGGCCGCCTGCTGAAAGCGATGATGAATATCGGCGTACGTCCTACTGTTTCGAATATTCCGAAAGTACATCTCGAGGTTTTCCTGTTCGATTTTTCAGAGGACCTCTACGATCAAAGAATTACGGTATATTTGTTGAGACGCGTGCGGGATGAAAAACGCTTTGAATCCATTGATGCATTGCGTGCACAATTGCAGGAAGATGAAAAAACTATTCGTTCTATGCTGGATCATCTGGTCGGTTAACGCAACAGCCACACCACCGGATTCCCTGCGCACTTACACCTGGGCCGAAGCCCTGCATACAAATCCCGACAGTGTTTTTTCACTTTCCCTCGAGAAAATGAAACTGGAAACGCTGCCCGCCGAGCTGATGCGCTTCAAACAATTGCGGAAGCTCAACCTCAGCAAGAACAGGCTGACCGAATTGCCGGACAACATCGGCGAACTTACACAGCTCGAAGAACTGGACCTTGGCAAAAACAACTTCGACCTTTTCCCGCTCGAATTGTGTCAGCTTACCCAGCTGCGCAGGCTCGTGCTCAACCGGAACAATTTTTCGATGATCCCGGATTGCATCCGCTATCTCACCCAATTGAATTACCTCGATCTCTGGGATACGCCCATCCAGACTTTCCCGGAAGCCTTCACCGATATGCATGCGCTCAAAAATCTCGATGTGCGCGGATTGCGTTTTAGTCCGAGCTTCCAGGAGAAATGGCTCGCGCGTTTACCTTGGATGAAGATTGAGTTTGAGGAGCCTTGCGATTGCATGCGCTGAGATTTGGAATTACAGCACCTGGAATACATCTATTGTAAAAACCCAGTAATTCCGTTTACCCTGACAAGGAAGCGAAAAGTCATTTTCCAGACCTATTCGGAAATTGTATGGCCGTTGAACAGATTACTGAAAACGAATCGCTTTCACAGGAGAAATGCGCGTGATCACAAATGAAGGGATGATCAGTGCGAGTACGCAGACGAATAAAGTACCGGCATTGAGCAACAGGATCGCCCAGATGTTTACATCGATCGGAACGGCGTTCAGGTAGTAGACCTCGGGGTTGAGCTGGATCAGGCCGAATTGCTGCTGGAGCACACAAAAACCAATGCCAATCACATTGCCCCAGAACATGCCACGCAGAATCAGGAAACCTGCCTGGTAGAGAAAAATCTTGCGGATGCTCCAATTCGATGCGCCAAGCGCTTTCATCATGCCGATAAAATGGGTGCGCACGAGGATCATGACCAGCAAGGCAGACCCCATGTTGATGACGCCAATGACGATCATCAGCACCAAAATGATCCAGACATTGATATCGAGGAAACCGAGCCACACGAAAATATCTGCCTGGCTGTCGACAATGCTCGTTACGCGCAGGTCTTCGTCGGTTTTGCCAACCTGGAACTGGATTTGCTTTTTCAGGAAACGGATGTCTTCCGCCAGTGTATGCCAGTTGCGCAGCGTGAATTCAAAAGCGCCGACATATTGATCAGAGCTTCCTTTACCGTCCGTCTGCTGAAATTCGATCGTTCTCGCTCCGCAGGCAATTTCATAGTGATAACCGAGGTCATCGAGGTATTTGCGCGTCAGCCTGCCTTCTCCGTCCAGCGGAAAAGGATTGTAAACCGCTTTGTCTCCGTGGATCGTGATCTGTAAGTAAGCCGTATCCGGAATCGTTGTTTCTTCCTGCCGCCCATCCATGTGTACCCAGTAATCGGAAACGATCAGGCGTACAAGCGTATCCTTGGTTGGGTAAAGTGTGAAACCGGCGTAATGCTCGTAACCTTTGCCCCAGTCGTAGCGGTAATTGCCGTTTCCTCCCGTGATCTCGCCTTTGATGATCAGCAAGCCGTTGCTCAGCGTATCGGCGACCGCGATGCTGGCCTGGATGCCCCAGTCGTTGAGCTTCTGGATGTGTTTGATGTCGCCGACGATCAGCTCTTTGTCAAAATCCTCAAGTCCCGTTTCAAAAATCCCGACGATCTCAAACATTTTTTTGATGGGTTGGGTTTTCACGAAAAAAGCACGGGCGCGGTCGCCGACTTTGTAATGCAGGTCTTTCGCGATACGGGAAGAGATCAGGATTTCATCGGATATCGAATCCGCCTGGATGCGTGGCAAGCGGCCTTCAACAAGGTTCTTTCTAAAAAATGCCCAGTCGTACGTTTCGTCGACACCTTTCACCATGACGCCCTGGATTTCCTGCTGGCGCCCTTCAACGGCATCGGATTGCAGTAAACCGGGCTTGTAGGCAACGGGCTGCACATGCACAACCTCTTTCGATTGAATGATGCCGGGATAAAAAGCTTGATTTTTTAAAATGGGATCACTTTCAAATACGGATTCTTCCCCGGAACGCATGACAATCGCGTGCGCGCCAAAACCGATCACTTTGTCTCTTACTTCCTGCTGAAAACCAGTAACAACGGCTACTGTAATGATATTCACCAGCATGGCCAGACTGATACTAATTATAGAGATGCGTACGATAGGTCGAGAAACTTTCTTACCTTCGACCTCATTTTTAAGAATTTTGCGCGCTATGAAATACTCGAATTTCAATGAAATATTTAAACCGGTGCTAAAGTACACAAAGCTTTTGTCCCTGAAAAGTATTTTGTTGTTTTTGATGTTTTCCTGCGGATTAAAAGCACATTTGTTCAAAAACAAGGCGGAATTACAGGGCATTGACAACAGCGAGGTCATCACGGAAGCTGACGAAGAAGCCGGTGAAGAGAGCAGCGACCGCCCTTCCAGGCATCTTGTTCCGATACTTGGTGGCGAAAGGCTGAACCTCTACATCGACTCACTCCAGGGAAAACGGGTTGCAGTTGTTGGCAATCAAACGTCGATGGTTGGCAAAACGCACCTCGTGGACACCTTGCTTTCACTCGGGATCCGCATTCAGAAAGTATTTTCTCCCGAACATGGTTTCCGCGGCGATGCAGATGCAGGCGAAAAAGTGTACAATGGCATCGATGTCAAAACCGGTTTGCCGCTGATTTCCCTCTATGGCAACAACAAAAAGCCGAAAGCTTCACAGCTCGAAGATGTGGACGTTGTGATTTACGACATCCAGGATGTCGGCGTGCGTTTCTACACCTATATTTCGACGCTACACTATGTCATGGAGGCCTGCGCCGAGAATAACAAGCCTTTGATCGTGCTCGATCGCCCGAACCCCAATGCGCATTATGTAGATGGACCAGTTCGCGAACCGGAATTCAAGTCCTTTGTGGGCATGCACCCCGTTCCGGTTGTTTACGGCATGACGATCGGTGAATATGCCCTGATGGTGAATGATGAATGCTGGCTGAGCGATAGTATTCACTGCGATTTGCGCATTGTTCCGTGCAAAAACTACACCCACAAATCGAAATACATCCTCCCGGTGCCACCGAGTCCGAACCTGCGTTCAGAAACCGCCGTTTCACTGTATCCGAGCCTTTGCTTTTTTGAAGCGACTTCTGTCAGCGTGGGCCGCGGTACAGAACGCCCGTTTGAGATGTTCGGTCATCCGTATTTTCCAGGGACCGATTTTTCCTTCACGCCGATTCCAAGCTTCGGGGCGAAAAACCCGCTCTGGGAAAACCGCCTGTGTCAGGGTTACGACCTGCACAATGTCATCAAAAAACGGACCTACGAGATCAACCTGAACTGGATGATGGAAGCCAAATCCCTGCTTGGCGACAGCATTGAATTCATCAATCAGCCGTCCTTTTTCGACCGATTGGCCGGTACTTCCGAGCTGCGCAAACAGATCAACGGGGGCTGGACGCCGAAAGAGATCCGCAATTCGTGGAAACCCGGCATCCAGGAATTCCGCAAAATCCGCACGAAGTATTTGTTATACGAATAAGATTTGCCGCTGACCTATTTCAGGTCTTTCGCGCTTTCCAATACTGCATTTTTCAGTTCCAGCATGTAATCCGCCAGCTTCTGCAGCAAGGCTTCGTCGCCCGTTGCGATCATTTTCGCTGCCAGGATACCTGCGTTTTTCGCTGCGTTCAAGGCGACTGTCGCAACAGGAATACCATTGGGCATTTGCAGGATAGACAAAATACTGTCCCAGCCATCGATGGAGTTGCTGGATTTGATCGGCACGCCAATCACGGGAAGCGGTGTCAGTGAAGCAGTCATTCCCGGCAAATGTGCAGCTCCGCCGGCTCCGGCAATAATCACCTTGATCCCGCGCGCATGCGCATTGCGGGCATAGTCGAACATCAATTCGGGTGTTCTGTGCGCTGAAACCACATTGATTTCGTATGCCACGCCCAACTGTGTCAGGATGGTTGCTGCTTCCTGCATAACCGGAAGATCCGATTTGCTACCCATGATGATGCCTACTGCTGCTGCCATAATTTCTTTTTTTTGCAAAGCTAATACAAAATTCAGGAATCAGGAAGTTGTATGAATGATCCTTACGATTGCTATATCGTCCCCGGGACTATGGCGCCATTCGTCTTTTAGCGTGAGGATTTTGGTATCGAGAAAAAGATCGTTCTCTATGCCTTCCCGATCTTCGAACAGAAATGTTTTAATTGCGGTTTCGCTTTTCTGATCCTGTGGATTCAGAAAATTCCTGAATGTGTAAATTCCATCCGTACAAATCGACAAATCGCTGAATGCCTTAACGGAAAGGAATTGTGTCTGACTCTGATACCATTCGTCAAAATCCTCATTCAGATGATACGCGGGATAATCCGGTTTGTCACCTTGTTCGTATTCTGAATATTTGCCGTCAACACAGATCAGACCATCTCCAAGCACTATCAATTCAGCATCCTGGGAAGCCTCTTCAATAATCCCCAAAATGAGTGTGGACAATAGCTCATTTGTATTGATCCCAAGTTGATTTTTTATTGATTTCAGTTCTGTAAATACTTCCCGAAGTATTTCTTTTAACGAAGACTTCAGATCCATTGGCTCCGGATTTCTAAAAGCCAGGTAATCGTATTTTCGCGCAATATTTTTGAGGATTTTCCCCAACAAAACAGCTGCAAAAACTGAGTCTTCACCCATCGTACAGCCATCCATAACCGCAACCAGATATCCCCCCTGCCCTATTGATGCTATAATTTGATGATCTTCACAATGATTTAAATGGAAACTACCGATATGCAGCGTAGCGTGTATTTTCATGTCCGCTAAATTAATAAAATTGCTGATTGCTGTTTTTGGTAAATACAATCAAACAGTTTCATTGCACACCGTCTCCAGGTTGATCTAACCGGCGCTCCCCTACCCGAAACGCAACAACCGTAATGTCATCCGTCTGCGCCGCTTTGCCTTTCCAGGATTGCAGATGGTTGTCCAGGATCCTCAAAACCGGGCGTACCGGCTCTGAACCGCTTTTCTCCAATAATTCCAGGATCTTTTTCAGTGTGAATTTCTTGTTTTTCTCGCCGCCGAACTGGTCCTGCAAGCCATCGCTGAGGAAAAAGAAGGTGTCGTCAGCTGCATAACTGAAAGTGTGGGTCGAATAACCCTGGAAATGCAATTCCGCGGCATCACCGATGTGTTTCGAATCTCCGCGGTGGATCATCAGGCCCTCTTTATTACGCACGATGAATTTCCCGCCTGCGGATGCATACTGCACAACATTTGTTTCCGTGTCGAAGATCGCGAGCGTCAGCTCCATGCCGTCGCGCATGTTGACTTCCCCCCCGCGCGGCAGTACGCGGGCCAGTTTTTCGTCAATCCGCGTCAATATCACAGCCGGATCCGACACCTGTTCTTCGCGCGCTACCTCGTTGAGCAGGTTGATACCGAGCAAAGTCATGAAAGATCCCGGAACGCCATGGCCCGTGTACCTTCCGATGCGCTGCGCCCAGTAAAAATCACCGCTCACGATGTCTTTCGGCCAATAAAGCACGGCGCTTTCCCTGAACAATTCCGCCAGTTGCTCTTGTCCCGGCAACAGGTTGAACTGGATGCGCTGCGCATAGTTGATGCTCGCCGTAATGTCGCTGTTCTGCTCCTGGATCAGCTCCTGCTGTGCCTTTTTCTCCGTGATGTCGCGCGCCAGGCACAAAAATCCGCTAACCAGCCGTTCGGAGCCAACGACATACAACAAGGTCGTATTTTGTCCGATCCAGCGCACCGAACCGTCTTTCGCCTTCAACGGGAATTCGAAATAAGTCGTTTTAACCCGTTGCTCAAATTGTGTCCTGTAGAATTTGCGGACCGCTTCCTTGTAGCTGTCGTCAGCGATCGAAACTGTGTATTTGCTCAGCAATTCGGCTTCCGTGTAGCCGAGCATATCCAGGGAGCGCTGATTGGCGAATACGATGTGTCCGTTTACATCTGCCTGGTAGATCATATCTTCGGCATTTTCGACGAGCAGCCCGTAATTGGATGCCAGCTTGACGCGATCGGTGACATCCTGCCCGAAAATAACGCGCACGGAAGCGGAAAATACTTTGCAGGCCCATTCGATCCAGACTTCATCTCCGGCTGTCGTACACATCGGAACGAGGTATTTTTTATCATCTTCGAAGTCCGTGGAAAAATCCCGCCCGTCCTGCACAAGCTCCTCCGTTACATAGCGGTTCAGCTCGGCAATCGGTTTCCCGATCATTTCCTCGTGGTGAAAAGGGAAGAAATGTTTCGTGTTCTCACTCGTGTAGATCACATTGTTTCTGCCGTCTATCGCAATTGTCATCAGGCTGCCTTTGTTGATGACCCCGGAAATGAAGATCAGTTTCTCAAGCGCTTCATTGCGGATATAAGTCGTGAAAACCGACAGGCAAACCGCGACCAGCGTGGCGATCAGGAACAGCAATTCGTTGTAGATCGTGTCTTCGAGCAGTAACAGGATTGAGCAGGTACACAGGAGGTGGAAGATCGAAAACAGGATCACGTCGCGAATCTTATTGAAGATGAACGGTGTGAGTGTATTTGTCAGCGCAATGATGATGACATAAAACGGATGGATACCGGACAGATAAGCACCGAGGTAACTTTGAGAAACCACGATCAGCAAACCAACCGGCAGCAGGAAACGGTGAAAACGCCTGTATCCGGATTGCAACAGCGAAACAATGAAAAGTGTCAGCAGCAAAACGCCGACACCGAGGTTCAGCTGGTGTAACGCAGGAATGGTCTCATCGACGTAAGCCGCCAACAGGTGCGCTCCGCAATTGGCCAGCAGGCCGAAGCAGAGAATGATGGAAATGACGCCTTTCGTTACTTCCATGTCTTTCGTCTCAAATATCTTGCTGATCTGGAAGTTCTTCGACTTGTCGAGCACGAGGATATTCCCGACCACCAATGAAATAATCAGCAGCAATACAAACCATTTCGTTTTCCAGAAAGGCACTTCCCGCTTCAGCAAATACCTGCCAACGGGGCCGTATTCAATGCCGTCGTATGTCGCCTTGACCTCGAAAATATATTCCCCCGCACTGAGATTCGAAAAATACGTTTCCTTGCGCGTCGTGAGGTTGCTCCATGCATCGGTCACGCCGCGCAGGCGGTAAGTGTATTTCACGCCGGCCATCTTCGGATTGACAGAGAGATACGTAAACTCGAACAAGTCATCTTCTTCGAAGGCCGAATGCCGCCGCACATTTTTATTGAATTTCACAATTGGTTTCGGCGGACAGGGCAGGTTCATCAAAATATCCGTATTGATGAAAAACAAGCCTTCGATTGTACCGAGGAAAATACTGCCTTCGTCCTGGAATTGCGCGCGCATGTGCGTTTCATAACCGGCAAAGCCATTTTCTGCAGAATAGTTGAAATAGTCGAGCACATGGCCGGACTGGTCTACGCGCAACACGGCAATCCCTTTATTGGTTCCCGCAAGTAGATTCCCGTATTTGTCGGAGCTCAGCGTATAGAACAAGGTTGAAGGAAAATAAGCTTCGTCCGACAAAGTTACATATTCGTCTCTTTTCGTGATGCCGGCCAGTCCTTTCTCGAGCGTGAACCAACGCGTACCATACGCATCTATCGTCGAAACGCCCGCGTAGCTACCCTTCATGTTGAAAACCGGGGTCAGGTCGCTGAAGCGTTTGCGGACAAGGTCATAGACGTGGATGCCGCCATTGGAACCGAAAAATATGCGTGTTTGATCGAAGCTGAGCTGGGCTGTGTAAAAATACCGCGGAAAGGTTTTGTACAAATGCCTGTAGGATTTGCTGCTTTTCGTGCGCACATCACAGCTGATCAGCCCTTTTTCGCGTGGAGAATACCAAAGCCGTTCGCCATCTGAAAAGATCAGCGTGATATATTGGTCCGAGCCGGGCAGATCAACCTGTACAAGCTTGCCGTTTTTAAGCCTGTAGATCCCCTGATCGGTTGCAAAATAATAAATGCCCTGGTGCAAAGCCGCTCCGCAGAGTCGCAGGTCCATTTCCTCAAAACCACTTTTGAAGAAAGAACCGATGTAGGTTTTGTTGTTCAGCGTGCTGATCAGCACCTCTGATTCTTTGGTCTTGAAACAAAACCCGATGTACGGATCCTTGTACAAAGGATGGATCTCGAGCCGCGTAAATGGCTCCAGGGAAACTTTGTACAATCCCTGCCGGCGGGTGCTCAGCCAGAAATCCTCGTTGCGGTCTATCAGGATCCCGGATATTTCCCGGATATCATCCTGTGTATTGTGGACAATGCTTTTGAAGCCAGCCGGTGTCAGCTCAATGAGCCTGTTGCGGTCGGTCTGAAACAGCAGCTGCGCTTTCCGGAACGTTCCCTTCAAGATTTTTTCTCCCGGCAGCATGCCGTGGCGGATCAGGAGCTTCTTGTAGCAGGAATGAATCTTGTTCCGCGGGTTAATCACCACTGAAAATTGGTGTTCGAGGTCTTCGCTGTATAAATCCAGCGTGCGACCGTCGAAGCGACCGGCTGCGAGCCTGCCTACAAATTCCGGTGACTTCTTCAACCATGTCTCGAGCTTCACAATGCCGTGGGCATGCAGGTAGAATCCGCCCATGTCGGTCAGCACGATTGCCGCGTGGTCGAGCGGGATCACCTGGTGTACTTTGTTGATGAGCCTGCTGCGCGGAAGACGCAAGTGATACAGCATTTTTTTCTCCGTGGCCACGAACAAGTCCATGCCGGCAACCATGAACAACAGTGAATCGGAAACCGTCATCGCGAGACACGAACCCCTTTCCGGCTCCGGCACATATAGTTGCTTATAGGCATGTCCCTGTAGGCGGAAAAAGCCTTTGTAAAGCGACGCGAAATAAATGGTTCCCTGCGGAGTTGCAAAAATATCCGAGACATGGTGATCGTTGTCCTGGTCCAGAAAACGCAGGTGCGTAAACTGGACTCCATCGTATTTCTGCAGGCCGGCCCCGTCTGTCCCCACCCAGATATACCCCTGCGGATCCTGCGTCACGCTCAACACAGAAGACATGGCGATCCCGTTCCTGTAATTGAAATTTTTGAACGCATGCAACTGTGCCCCGGCATTTCGGGTAGTCAGCAAACAGAGTAACAGGATGATCCAGCAGCGTAATTTCAAGTAGTGAAGTATGAATGAATTGGGAAAATAACAAAAATTATTGATCTGCCGTTATTTCCCACGCAACACAGCTATTTTCTAACAATGGCTAAGCTTCTATGCGGATCTTTGCTTTGACCTCCGCGCTGATGTGCTTGGCTGCCTGCAAGTCGGCGGCAACGATCGTTACATGGCCCATCTTGCGGAAAGGTTTGGTTTGCGCCTTGCCGTACAAATGGGTTTTCACGCCCGGCATGGCCATGATCTCTTCGAGTCCTTTGTAGATCGCGTCGCCCTCAAATCCTTTTTCGCCGAGCAGGTTGATCATCACGCCTGGCTGCGTGAGCCGCGTATCTCCCAACGGAAGATTGAGTACGCTGCGCAGGTGCTGCTCAAACTGCGAAGTCACATTGCATTCGATCGTATGGTGCCCGCTGTTGTGCGGTCTTGGCGCAATCTCATTGACGAGGATCTCCCCGTCTTTGGTCAGGAACAGCTCGACTGCGAGGATGCCGACCATTTGCAAGGTATCGATGACCTGCACGGCGATCTTTTTCGCTTCAGCTTCGATTTCAGAAGAAACGGCCGCCGGCGAGAACAGGAATTCAACGAGGTTCGCCTCTTTGTTGAACTCGCATTCGACAACCGGAAAAACGGCTGTTTCACCTTTTTCGTTGCGCGCCACGATGACGGAAAGCTCTTTGTCGAAATCTACGAAAGATTCGAGTACGCTTGGCACGTCAAAAGCCGTATCGAGGTCGGCAGCCGATTTGAGCGCCGTTACGCCTTTGCCGTCGTAACCGCCGGTACGCATTTTCTGCATGAATGGGAATTCGGGAACGTAGGCAGCAATCTCCGCTTTGTTTTCGACGAGGTAAAAAGGTGGTGTCGGGATATTGTTCTCGAGGTAGAATTGCTTTTGAAGGCCTTTGTCCTGCACGATCTTCAGTACGCGTGACTGTGGAAAGACAGACACCCCCGCTGCTTCGAGCGCTTCGAGTGCCGGAATGCTGACATGCTCGATCTCGACAGTGAGCACATCCTTCGTTTTGCCAAAGGCGAAAACCGTATCAAAATCCATCAGTGAACCGACTGTAAAAGAGCTGGCCATGTGCTTGCAGGGCGCATTCGGATCCGGATCTATGCAGTGCACGTGCACATCATAATTCACAGCTTCCTGGATCAACATCCGGCCCAATTGACCACCACCTAAAACACCCAATTGAAAAGCGTTTCCGTACCATCTTTTTTGCATGGCGCAAAGATAGAGCAATGAATCGGAAAACGGAAACGGCTGCCAGAGAATTATTCCGGGGCGACGCTCACAGCGCGTCAACGCAGCCAATTTGCGGTCCGGATCATGCAGCTTCACACAAACAATTTGGTAATGATTTCATTTTTTTAAATTCACTTTCGGCTGAAAATCGTAATTTCGCAGTTAAATTCTGCATCAAGTGATTCAATTGCAAGACAAAACATTTGAAATTTTCATCAGTCCTGAAGAAATTCAGCAAGAAATCCAGGCGCTTGCCAGGCAACTGAATGCAGACTATGCAGGCAAGGACGTGCTTTTTCTTTCCGTACTGAACGGATCGTTCATGTTCGCTGCGGACCTGTTCAAAAAGATTATGGTTTCCTGCGAAATTTCATTCGTCAAAGTCAGCTCCTACCACGGAACGAGTACTTCCGGGCGTGTGGATGAGCTGATCGGATTGAATGCAGACATTACCGACAGACATGTCGTGATCCTCGAGGATATTGTGGATACAGGCATCACGATCGATAAAGTAATCACCTTGCTGCGCGCGCATGCGCCTGCATCTGTCAAAATTGCGACCCTGCTGTACAAGCCGGAAGCTTTTAAAGGAAAAAACACGCCGCATTACGTCGGCTTTTCAATTCCCGACAAGTTTGTGGTCGGCTACGGGCTTGACTACAACGAAAAGGGGAGAAATCTGGAAGCGATTTATCAACTCAAGGGCTCTGTTCCCACCAACAACGCTATGTTAAACATTGTATTATTCGGACCTCCTGGCGCAGGCAAGGGTACACAATCTGAAAGACTGATCCAGAAATATGGATTGATCCACCTATCGACAGGAGATATTTTCAGGGCAAACATCAAGGGTGAAACTGAACTCGGTGTATTGGCGAAAAGCTTTATCGATAAAGGTGCGCTCGTGCCGGACGAAGTAACGATCAACATGCTGCGCGATCAGGTTCTGCATCACCCGAATGCTTCGGGATTCATTTTTGACGGTTTCCCAAGAACCAATGCACAGGCACAGGCGCTGGATGAATTCCTCGCGACGCTGAACACATCGATCAACCTCATGCTCGCCCTCGACGTAGAGGAAAATGAGCTGCGCGGTCGTTTGCTGAAACGTGCAGAGGTGAGCGGACGCCCGGACGATGCAGATCCGAAGGTAATCCAGCACAGGATTGACGTTTACAGAAATGAAACGGCGCCGGTGAAAGCTTATTACCAGGCACAAAATAAATTTATTTCCATCGATGGCATCGGTGAGATCGACGAGATCTCCAACCGCTTGTACCAGGCGATTGACACACAAAAAATATAAATCAAACCCCATAATGGCTTCAGACAATTTCGTAGATTACGTTAAAATTCATTGCACTTCCGGTAACGGAGGTGGCGGCTCTACGCATTTCCGAAGAGAAAAATATATTCCCAAGGGCGGGCCCGACGGTGGCGACGGAGGTCGTGGCGGTCACATCATCCTGCGCGGGAATGCACAATTGTGGACCCTCCTCCACCTGAAATTCCACAAGCATGCGAAAGCGGGTCACGGTACGCATGGTGCCGGAAACCTGAAGACGGGCGGTGAAGGAGAAGACAAATACATAGAAGTTCCGATCGGGACACTGGCCCGCGACCCGGAAACGGACGAAGTGCTGTTTGAGATCACTTACGACGGGGAAGAGAAAATTCTCGTACCCGGCGGACGCGGCGGAATGGGGAACAACCATTTCAAATCGTCGACAAACCAGGCACCGAGAAGCGCACAACCGGGTGAGCCCGGACAGGAAGGCTGGAAGATCCTTGAACTGAAGATCCTCGCGGATGTCGGCCTTGTCGGTTTCCCGAATGCCGGAAAAAGCACTTTGCTGACTGTCCTGAGTTCCGCGAAACCGGAGATCGGAGATTATCCGTTCACGACTTTGCGCCCAAGCCTCGGCATTGTATCCTACAGGGATTACAGGTCGTTCATCATGGCCGATATTCCGGGAATTATCGAAGGCGCGCACGAAGGCAAAGGACTAGGCTTACGCTTCCTGAGACACATTGAGCGCAATTCCATCCTGTTGTTCATGATCGCTGCGGATTCGAAAGACATCCATGCGGAATACAAGATCCTGCTCAACGAATTGAAGCAATACAACCCCGAGCTCCTGCTGAAGGAGCGCATGCTGGCGATTACGAAAGCAGATATGCTCGACGACGTGCTCAAAGCGCAAATTGCAGAAGACCTGCCGGACATTCCCCACCTGTTCATTTCTTCGATCGCGCAGCAAGGCCTGACAGAATTGAAAGACATGATCTGGAACAGCTTATCGAAATCCAATGATTGAATGGCTTGAAGCCCTGGATCGGTCCATCGTGTTGGCTGTCAATTCGCTGCACCGGCCCTGGCTGGATGAAGTGATGTGGGTTATTTCGGGCCGCATCCTGTGGATTCCTTTTTATTTGGGATTGATCTTTCTCGCTTATCAGAAATTCGGCACGCGCAAAACCATCTGGTTTGTCGCGCTCGCGGGCCTGACAATTGTGCTGGCCGATCTCATTTCTGTGGTATTCATTAAAGATGTTGTGCAGCGTTACCGGCCTTCGCACCACACTTTGCTGGTCAACCGGCTGCATTTTTACGAGATCCGCACCGGCGAATATTACCAGGGCGGAAAATTCGGCTTCGTTTCTTCGCATGCGACCAATTTCTTCGCATTGTCGGTTTTTACAGGCAATGCACTGAAATCCCATTACAAATGGCTTTTCCCAACGTTGCTTGCTACAGCCCTTGTAATTTGCTTTTCGCGCATGTACCTCGGCGCACATTACCTCAGTGATCTGATCGGTGGTGCTTTACTCGGCAGCACGATGGCCTGGATCTCCTGGAAATTTGTCTGGGAACGCTACTTCTCCAAAACAAAAACTGCCTGAAAATTACTTTCCAGGCAGTCTCAACAGGTTTATTTTACAATATTGTCAAAGCTTAACAAGCTGTTGGGTAGGCTGACCTGCGGCCATCAGTAAATAAATTCCTTTCGGTTGTTCACTCAGATCGATCCGGGTCTCTGTACCTCCATCTACTGGAATTGTCAGTACCAATTTGCCCATGACGTCGAATACCTGCAAATTGGTCAATCCTTCGGGATGTTGAACGGTGAGCCAGTCTGCCGTTGGATTGGGATAGACGACAAATTTGTTTTCAGTTGTGAAAGCCGACATGGATTTTTCCAATGAACCGGATTCGTTGCGTGCTATTTCCGTTTCGGGCGGACCAACGATCATGAACTGGGGAGCACCCGATGAGCAACCATTTAAGGCCTGCGCAACGAATATGCTGTTCGCCTGCGTTTCAAATCCGTCGCTGAGCTCCACAAAACTGCTTGCTTCAGCATCCAGGGCTACACTTGCTCCACCTGGAATAACTGTTGATCCCGACGTTTTGATCCAGGAAACAGACTCTGTCAATGTGGTTGTGTACGTGCCATTGATTGTTGGTGGTGACAATTGCCAGCAGGTCGGTGGTGGACAGGCATCTTTGACCATTACATTGGTCCAGTAGGTTCCCACATTGACCCATCCGGTGATATTAAACTTCTGGAACAGTATCTTTGCCTGGTAGTTGCCTGGCGCCAGCGATCCAAAAGAGAACGTCTGTGCATAATAAGGTGTCGACCTTACACCACTTGAGCTGGAAATGATATTAAAGCCCGGATCGTAGAGTTCTACCTGCATCTTGAACGGACTTGAGCCAAGGGTGCCGCCCGGATCGGAAGTACTGAACTCGACATTGACCAGGATGGTCTGATCCCCGCTGCAAGGCGGTGTACAGAGCACATTCCCGGTATACCAGAAAGTCACAGGTATCCCATTGCAATTGTAATTATGCTGGAGTACTGCTGTTTGCGACCTCGCACTGCATATCCCCAGCAGCAAAAAGGCCATTATTAAAATCTTTTTCATACAATTCAGATTTAAGTTCATTACTTACTTGTTCACTGAATTTTTCAAGGCAGCATTGTCTGCTTTCAGGATTTCAATTTCCTTTTTCATTTCAATTAAATACAAGGTCAGTTCCTCGATTTTTTCCATCTGGATAGCGGCCATTTCTGCGAGGTCAAGTCCTTCTTCCTCGAGCTGCATCGCCGAAGGCACGTTTGGCAGGTGGCTGTTTTGCTGAATAAATGTTTCGACTTCAGACAAAGGTTTCAGTTTGTAGTCGGCTGCAAAAACATAATCTGCCCAGCTTGCAGAGCAATAGTTGGCCACTTTCACTTTCGTGGTCAGGATGCCGCCGTTCACATACAGGCGATATCCCGCAGGGAAAGCATTGACACAGTATCTGCTGTCACCGTTGTCATCTGTAACCCCCATGCCGATTCTTCCGTCATCTTTAAGAAACAAAGAATAGTTTCCTGCTCCGCCAGCATCCGGAAAAGGTTTCCAGAAATTCATCCCGCCCATGCTTGGCTTGTTGGCATCCGCAGTCAGGTACTCAATGGCCCAGCGGCCGTTCGGAGATCCCGGATCATTGTCGGAAAAGATTAGTTGTGGCCCACCGTAACCTGGCGTAGCGCCGGAAATCATGATCGCCCCATTGTTTACATGCAGCTTGTGCGCCGGTGTCAGCGTACCGATCCCATTGTTGCCGTTCGGCTTCATGATCAGGTTATAGGAAGTAGGTGTAGGCATGAAGAACATGTCGGAACCAGTACTTGTATTCTGGAAGATCGTGGATCCTGCGCCGATCGCAAATGAAGCTGCGGGATTACTGGTAAAGAACATCTTCAGTCCGTTAACCTGGCCGCTGGTGCGTTGCACGAAGAAAGGCAATACGCCGGTGGTAGCCACGTTCAGTGCGGCAGTAGGATTGTTGGTTCCTATCCCTACATTGCTCGAAACCGGGGAAGTTGCCAATACGGCCGCTCCGCCTCCGGAACTTGTGTAAAGTTGTGCCCATGTGGCTGTTGTTGAAAGCATCATTGCTGTTGCAAACATCATCTTGATTTTTTTCATCGCTTCGCTTATTAATTCCCCTACTCTTTGAATGGATTTTCAGGACCCTCCTTTTCAATTTCCCATGCCGGAACAAGCATTATTTTTTTCGTCCTGGCACATTCAAATGTAGATGTGTTCCAGGAGATTAACCTTACCGTTGGGAAGATTTTCCGCACAAAACAAAAAATGTATGTGTGATACAAAAAAACATGAAAAGTTGCCGGGAGCGCAGTCGGCAGACGGAATTATAAAACGCGCGCATTTAAGTCCTGCGGAAATTGCCTGTAAATAAAAATGGGGTCCAGAAGAAACGTCTATTTGCCGAAACCGGCATCGTTGAGCCGTGTCAGTAGTTCGTTGTGTTTTTCGAGCAGCTCGAGGTATTTCGTTTTCCAGTACTCAGCCTGCTCGTTGCCGGTGATGTACCTGTTTTCATAGTCCGCCATTTCCTGCTTGCCGGCGGTTTTGTATTTTTTCAGATCCGCGATAGAATCTGAGAAATCATGGTGGATAACAGCGCCGACCTCGAGGATGTAATCGATCGGTACATTTCGGTTTTCGAACAGGTGGTACATCCATCGCCTGCTTTTACCGAGCTTTTTGGCCAGTTTGGTAATTGGGTACCCACTTTCGCGAACTGCTTTCTCTACTATTTCTCCTTTGTGCTGCATGATACACAAAATTGTGAGATATTTTGAGAAAATAATTTTACTTAATTTGCACATTTATGAGCAAATTATTACATTTGAACAGAATTTATGGGCTGCATCCTTGCTGATCGTCGATCAGGTCAGGGCCAAGATCTAACGAAACCAAAAAAAACCATCGGAAAACAAATGATCGCCGCCTGTCCTTTTACATGCGGGATGCAAACTATTGAAAAGAATGGAAACGCTGAAAACGGAATGGAAAGGTTCTAAATGGCTCATTAAAAAACTAACCAGGGCACGCATTAAAATATCAAAACCGCACGACGATGAAGAGGGAATCGACCTCATCGCTTACAAAGCCTTGCGGAACAAATTTTTCTTTATGCCGCTACACCTGCGCACGTCCAGCTCCACACACCTCTCGATCCGCAAGGATTACCGGAAGCTGCCGAACCTGAAAATCATCTTTATCTGGTACATCAACGACCCCGAAAAGACGACAGCTTACTGCTTCAGTTATGCGGAGCTGATGGAAATCGCTGAGCAGAAAGGCTGGACCAAACACAACCGCTGGCTCGAGTCCGGGCGATATGACACGCGCAGATCGGGCAAGGACGTCCTGAAGCTCATCGAGCCGTTCCGTTTCAATCCGCAGACGCTCTTCGACGACACACCATCCGCAGCAAGTTGCAACAATTCCTAAATTGTGCGTTATCGGTTTGATATTTGTTAATTTGGGGACATGAAATGGAAGCTTGTATGCACATTGGCCCTCCTGCTGAATTATTTCCAGGGGCAGGGTCAGCTCGTTTTTGAAAAAGTCGCACACGATTTTGGTGACCTCTACGCCAATTCGGATCGATTTGTCGACATCCGGATCACGAACAAAGGCCCGAAAAAAGAATACCTGCTGCGCGTCACGAAACCGGCGGATCTCGTGTACCTCGTCAATGGTCAATTCATTGAAAAGGATAGCGCGTTGATCGTGCGCCTGCAACCGAACCCAAAAAGCACGGGCAAATTCAACTATTCGGTAGAGATCTATACGAGTGACAAACAAGTGCCGACAACCCTGCGCATCAGCGGGAACAACCGGGAGTTTCCTGTTAATGGAACTGCTTCCCTGCAATCCTGTCCGGATTTCAATACACGGCCCGTTGCCGGAGCGACAGATTTCCAGCTGACAGTGGTGACAATCGACAAAACCACAAAAAAGCCCTTGTCCAAATCCGCAGTAGCTCTATTGCAGAACGGGAAACCTTTGGGGCAGTGGAAAACGAATAAAAACGGACAGATCGTTGAAAAAACACCACTTGGCTATACTTATTTTTATGGAAGCCATGTGGGCTATTTCCCAGCCGAGCTGGGCGCCTACATCAATTTCCAGCGGAATTACATTGTATTGGAGCTGGAAGCGGATCCTGCCTACGGACAGCCCATTGTGAGTCCTGCCGATACTGCGGATAATATGCCGGAGCAGGAACCCGTTCCGTTGGCCGTGCAGCTCGAGCAGGAACCGGTAACCACCAGCAGCGTCGATACACTTAGCAAAGAACCTGTCGATTTCCAGAAACTGGCTGCTGATAATTTTGATCCGCAGTACTTCAAGCCGGTAAACCTTGTTTTTGTGCTCGATGTCTCTTCTTCGATGGCCGCCGGCGATAAAATGGAGCTCATGAAATATGCGCTGTACCAGCTGACGGATATCCTGCGTCCACAGGACCAGATGGCGATTGTAACCTACGCGACTGATGCACGCGTGTTGCTCGCACCTACAAAAGGAGATCACAAGGACGAAATCCGCGGACCGGTTGAAAAACTGCGCCCTTCCGGATCTACAGCCGGCGGCGAAGGCATCAAGCTTGGCTATCAGCAGGCATTGAAGAAGCTCCTGCCCGATGGCGCCAACCAGGTCATCATCATCACCGATGGTGCATTCAACCGCAATTCGGACGACTATCAGAAATACATCCGCAAGTACCAGAAAAAAGGCATTTCCCTTTCGGTAGTCGGTATCCGCAATACGGAGAAAGACGGTTTGCTAATGGCTGAAGCTGCACAGATCGGTGGGGGCCGTTATGTCCCGATCTTCAAGCTGACGGATGCGCAACTGAACCTCATCCGCGAAATCAGGTTGGCCTCCTTCAGATTCTGATTCTTTTGGAAGCTACATACAAAAATGTTTATCTTTGCACCGAATTATGGTAAAGATCAGAGACATTGAGTTGGGAGAATTCCCGTTATTGCTCGCCCCGATGGAGGACGTGAGCGATCCGCCCTTCCGCGCGCTGTGCAAAAAGCACGGGGCAGACCTCATGTATACTGAGTTTATCTCGTCAGAAGGATTGATCCGCGACGCCGCGAAAAGCATGCAGAAGCTCGATATATACGAGTATGAAAGACCAGTCGGTATTCAGATTTTCGGGTACGACATCGACAGCATGCGCATGGCAACGGAGATCATCCAGAAGACCAACCCGGATATCATCGACATCAACTATGGCTGCCCGGTCAAAAAAGTCGCCTGCAAAGGTGCCGGAGCGGGGATTTTGCAAGACATCCCGAAAATGGTACGCATGACGGCCGAGATCGTGAAAGCAACGAACCTGCCGGTGACGGTCAAAACCCGTTTGGGCTGGGATGAAGACTCGAAATACGTTGTAGAAACCGCAGAAAGGTTACAGGACGTCGGCATCGAGGCCATTTCAATTCACGGACGTACGCGCAAGCAGATGTACAAAGGTGAAGCCGACTGGACCTTGATCGGCGACGTGAAAAACAATCCGCGCATGCGCATTCCGATCTTCGGGAACGGCGATATCGATTCCCCTGAAAAAGCGGTTGAATACAAAAACCGTTACGGCATCGACGGCATCATGATCGGTCGCGCGAGCATCGGTTATCCATGGGTTTTCAACGAGATCAAACATTTCATGGCCACCGGGACGCACCTCGCGTCACCGGGCATCGGCGAACGCGTGCAGGCTGCGAAGGACCATTTGCAGATGAGTGTGAACTGGAAGGGCGAAGTGCTCGGCATTGCGGAGATGAAACGCCATTATTCCAACTATTTCAAAGGCATTTCCCACATCAAGGATTACCGCATGAAGCTCGTGACTTCCTTTGCTTTGCAGGAAATCATGGATACGCTGGATTACATCCAGGAGCATGCCGGCGAATTCGAGTTTGCACATTAAATTTCCTGCTGATCGGAAGCAGATTCAAGATCTGTTTGTACAGAAACACGATCTGCCATTCACCTGTTGCGACAGGTGGGCTCCGTATGTGAGGAAGTACTATCCGTAACTTATCGCTTAACCGCTTTCAAAATGAGATGGCCATAAATGCGCATCCATTTTTTCCCTACCTTCATGCACGTTTTATCGTGTCATTTTAAATGCACTAAATCCATGAATATGAAAAAAATATTGTTGTGCCTGTTCCTGCTCCCACTTTGGGGCACTGCACAAACCAGCCATGAAATCAAGGTTAAATCTGAGATCAAGCGTGTCAAATTGTTCCTCACTTCCGGGGAAATGATGCACGAGACGGATGTGAAGCTCGTCAAAGGCCGCAACAAACTGATCTTTTCAGGCATTTCCGCTTATGCCGATCCGCAAAGCATCCAGTTTTCAAGTACCGGGGCTGTGCGCCTGGTTTCCGTCTCTACAGAAATGGATTTCCTGGCCGCGGAACAATTCAATCCACGGATTGCCGTTTTGCAGGATTCACTCGAAAGCCTGAAAGACAAAAAACAATTCAATACAGATGTTTTCAATTCATTCCAGGCCGAATTAGCGGTTTTGAACACGAACCGCGACCTGAAAGGCGCGAATCAAAGCATCTCAGTCACACAAATACGCGAAGCAGCTGATTATTTCCGGACGAGAACGCTGGAGATCAACCGCCAGCTCAGCAAGCTGAACAAGGAGAAAGAGCAATTGAACAACGCAATCGAAGTTGTGCGTTTCCAGCTGACGGACCTTAACTTCAATGAAAACCAGCGCAGCAACCAGGTGATCGTTTTGCTCGACATTGATGAAGCTGCAATTTCCACCTGCAACCTGAAATACCTCGTCAGCGACTGTGGATGGGCAGCAGCCTACGATCTTTCTGCAACAGACCTGAACCAGAAGATCAACCTGAAATACAAGGCACGCGTGTACAACAATACCGGCAATGACTGGAATCTTGTGGACCTCGTACTTTCTACAGCTGACCCACGCCTTTCCGCAACACAGCCACTCATGGCACCATGGTACCTCGACTATTATGCAGCACCGCCTAAATCGAAATCCAGCTATGCGCCACAGAGCTATAACAACAATTACCGCGCTGAAGCAGAGAGCAACCTCAACATCGCCAACCAGCGCGTGTACGACAATTATATCCTCGACCGGGGCGACACAGATTCCAAATCAGCTGAAAAGTCAGGCTGGTCACAGGAAGAAATGACCCGCCTTCAGCAAAAGAAAACGCAGGTCCCTGTCGTTGCAATGAAACAGATCGAGATCTCCGAATTAACTGCTGAATTTGTCATCGCCCATAAATTCTCCTGTCCTGCGGATGGGAAACCTTACAACGTAGATGTGAAAGAAATGAACCTCGATGCGACATTCAAACACATCACAATTCCGAAGCTCGACAACGGAGCCTTCCTGATCGCGAACATTGTCGGCTGGCAGGACCTCGATCTGATCCCTGGCCCTACGAACGTTTATTTCGGTGGCGTATATGTCGGCGTTTCCGAGATCGACACGCGCAATGTCAACGATACTTTGTCCCTGTCCTTTGGACGCGATACGAAAGTGGTCGTGATGCGCAAGCTGAAACAGGAAATGAGTTCGAAAAAAGTCATGGGCGGATCCAAGCGGGAAACTTACCTGTATGAGATTGCGCTCCGCAACAACCGCAATGTGCCGGTTACGATCGATGTTTTCGACCAGATTCCGATCAGCCGCAACGCAGAAGTAACGGTCATCACCGAAACCTTCAGCAATGGCAAACGCAATGCAGAAACCGGGGAGATTTCCTGGCAGATCACCCTACAGCCGGGCGAAACGAAATCCGTGGACATGGGCTACAGCGTTAAATATCCGAAGGATGCACAGGTCACCCTGCAACGTTTCAGGACAATTAGTGCACCTAGTTTTTAAATTTTTCCAACCTTTTGGTGAGAAAGACCGTCTCTGTGGGGCGGTCTTTTTTGTTATTTACAATTACCGCGAAAAAGCTGATCCATAATCAGTAAATTACATGCTTAAAAAAACACTATTTATGAAAAAAAAGTACGCCTTTAGTCTGCTTATCCTACTCTCTGTGGCTTCCCTCGCATTCACGCGCATGGGCAGGATAGAAATCAGTCAGCAGACCTACAACGGATCGCACATGCGCTATGCCGCAGGACCACCAACCGGAAGGACCGGCGCGCCGATGGAATCCAACTGTACAGAATGCCATTCGGGCTCTGTGAACAACACGACCACGATGAATATCCTGACGGTCAAAAATTCACAGGGAGTTACTGTCACTTCCTATTTCCCTGATTCGGTTTATACCGTGAGCTTTACATTGGCCAATGCGGCTACAAGACGCGGCTTCCAGGTTGTTGCTTTGCGCACGTCCAACAATGCACAGGCCGGAACCATGACGGCTTCCACACCAGGCGGCACACAGCTCAACACGGCGAGCGGCAGGCAATACATCAATCACGTGTTGTCGAGCGTTACTTCCGCTACCGGCTGGACCTTCCAGTGGACGGCACCATCGACGAATGTCGGAGATGTCCGTTTCTATGCGGCCAGCAACCTTTCCAACGGAAATAGCTCCAGCAGCGGTGATATGATCTATTTATCGCAACACACTTATGGCGGAGTAAATCCACCGGTGCCACCCGTAGCGAACTTCACCCAAAGCCAAACGGCGATCTGTGTCGGCAGCAGCGTTAACTATACCAGCACATCGACCGGTTCACCGACTTCCTACAACTGGACTTTCCCGGGCGGAACACCGGCCACGAGTACGCTTGCCAATCCAACGGTCGTGTACAATACTCCCGGAAGTTATACCGCAACACTTGAAGTATCGAATCCACAAGGCACCGATTCGCACACAGCCACGACAGCCACAACCGTCAGCACCATTCCCGAAATTACCGGCGTAACAAGCGGCCACCGTTGCGGTACCGGAACCGTTGCACTGTCTGCTACAGCATCGGCAGGAACGATCACCTGGTATGAGGAAGCTGTAGGCGGAACACCAGTTGGGACAGGCTTTGACTTCATCACACCTGTAATCTCGGATTCGACAGATTATTATGTGCAGACAACAGTCAACAGCTGTAATTCAACACGCGTTCAGGTGATTGCTTATGTACACGACAATCCACCTGTGGAATCCAATGCGCTCAGCACGCAGATCTGTTCCGGAATGACGACAACGATCACAGCCAACGGCGCCGATTCCTACGTCTGGACACCAGGTGGAGAAACTACGGCGCAGATCGATGTATCTCCGACGGCAACGACTGTTTACACCGTTACAGGAACAGACATGTTACACAATTGCTCGGCTACTGCGACGATTACAGTACATGTAACCCAGCCAATCGCCGTAGCTGTATCGACACCGACACATGCGATCTGCTCCAATGAAAACGCAAGCCTTCAGGCCAGCGGCGCAGTAACTTATACCTGGGAACCCGGGAATATCAGCGGAGCAACGGTTTCCGTATCACCGGATGAGAACACGACCTATGTTGTAACAGGTATCAGCGGTGGATGTATGGATACTGCACACATTGAATTAACAGTCACAGAAGCACCGACAGCCACACTCGCAAACTTTGCAGATGTTTGTATCTACACACCTGCATTTTCATTGACAGGCGGAGCACCTGCCGGCGGAACTTACAGTGGAAACGGCGTCAATGCCGCCCAGGAATTTAACCCGGCTGCGGTTACACCGGGAGATGTTACGATCAGCTACCTCATTACGGAAGGCAATTGTGCAGATACAGCCCACGCGGTAATTTCCGTGTCTGAATGTCTCGGCGTAACAGAGCAATCCGCAGATGTACTCGTCCTTTATCCCAACCCGAATGCGGGCCAGATGACGATTGCAGGCGCTGACTTGTCGCAATTTTCCACGCTGGAATTGCGGGATGCTACAGGAACGCTTGTTTCTACCTGGATTGTTGAAGGCCAGGAAATGACACTTGACCTGACGCGTTTCGAAGCCGGCAACTATTTGTTGGTATTGCAGGGAAAAAAAGGAAAACTGACTTCGAAAGTAACTTTGCTATAAGCAGTACCTTATATTGTTTGTTGGAAGTGGGGACGTGATCGTTCCCACTTTTTTTGTTCATGAAATTTGATGGTATTTCGCGATAGGTAGTTATCCGTCCTGGAAACCAAAATCAACCTAAAAATACTGATACCCTTCAAAGCGAAGGATCGATATAAAATTCGAGCTGACCTCGCGTGTCAGGATCGATGTCAGCAAACCGGTTTGCAGGTTGTAGATCACCTGGATATCGGTTGTAAAAACACCATTCTTGTAGATGTGCTTTTCGATCAGGTTTCCCTGTTCATCATAGCGGAAACGCAGTTCCTGGTTATTGCCAGCATCCTGTAGCGAAACGGAAGAGATTTTCGAGATCCAGCCGCGTTGGTTATATTCATAGGTATGCCGTATCGTCTGCGAGGTCATTTTCAGGCGTTCCTCTTTTTCGAGCAGGTATTGATCGGCATTGAAATAGCTGGTTTCTTCGAGGTAAGGAAATCCGTAATTGTTGGAAACGATCATTTTTTGCTGACCCGGATAATCCTGATAAGCCATCGTCTCGAAATTCAAAACGGTACTGCGCTCAAACTGCGGATGCAACAAAGATCCCGTTGAATCGATGTCCCGGCGGAATTCTTCGCGTATCTTCCTGCCGAGCGAATCATAGGCATAGTGCGTAGACAGGAAACCATTGCCATCCTTGCGGCGGATAAATTCCAGCCTTCCGGCGCGGTCATAGCCGTAAGCCAGCACCATTGTATCTTTTCCTGCTTCGGATTTACGGGTTTCATAGGACTGGGACAAACGACCGAGACTGTCAAATTCGTATACATACACGTAATTCGTCTGGCGCATGATGTCGCCCATTTTCTTGAAAGTATAAGTTCCCTTCAGACTTTTGAGGTGATTGTTGCGGATGAAGGATTCATTGAAAAACGGAACATCGGTAAATGCTGTTCCTTTGGAATTGTCCAGTAACTGAGCGGATGCAGTCCATGACAGGACCAATCCTAAAAGCAATGTATATCTCACTTTGCAAAATAACAGAATTATCACCTATGTGAAATGTAAACTTTGCTAAATTCTGAGCAGGAGATTGTTGATAAGGAGGCTGCAGCCCCAGATAAAGTCATGTAAATTTAGTCCAGCGATTTGATCCAGGCGACGGCACTTTCGACATCGGTGAACAAATGGGTCGGACGGTTCGGACGGTCGAATTTCAGGTAGAAATTACCGAGGATCTTTAAGGGTAAGCTATTGATAACCAATGCATCGGCCTTGGTCACCCTGGCTTGTGCAATGTAGGTACGTGTTTCCTTGCTGAATTGATTGTATTTTCCGTAGATCACCAGCAAAGGATAAATCTCACCCACGCTGAGCCTTCGGATACACTCAATGATGTTCTTCGCATCCCGCAGCTCGCCATCGAATACATCCCGAAACTGTAGCTGGATGATCTTGTCGGTCCTGCGAAAAATCGAGTAGCCTTCGAAATAGATTATTTCCGAATCCACCAGTTCGGGTGAAATTATCTTGTCAAAATCGACGACCATAGGCTTGGTTTAAAAATGGGTGTTTAAACAAATATAAATGATTTACTGCTGCCATCCAAGGTATTGGGGCAAAGGTTTTGCGCTTTCCTGATTTAATGGATAGGGTTGACATTAAATTTTTAAGCGCAAGGACTGCAAAGTTTCAATTACCCGCGAAACTTCCGTTTCCGGAGCCATGCAACGATTGCTGTGACACACGAAAATCTGATCTTTACCCGGAACCACTCTATCTGTTAGCAGTGGCAAAGTTCCGCTTTCCCCACCTGCAAAAATCACGTGTGGCAGGTAGTTTTTCGCAATCACACGGAGATGCTCCAACGACTGCGGTCCAGTGATGCAAACTTCCGCAAAAGGCTGGATAAAATGCAGTGCAACATTCGCCCAGTTCGAATATCCGGAACCATACTGTTCCATACCTTCGTATACGTTCGACAACAGCTGGTGCGCCATTTCGGTATAGCTTGCATGGTTTAGCAGTTTGCCGAGCAAAAACAGGTTCGAAGCCATGACGCTGTTACTCGCCGGGATCACATTGTCGTTCAACTCCATCTTGCGCGCAATTAAAGTCGTGTCATCGCCTGTAAAATAGAACATTCCGCTGTCCTTGTCCCGGAAATGCGCAATTGTAAACTCCAGCCATTCCGTTGCCATATCTATCCACGTTTCATCGAAAGTTGCCTGGTACAAATGGATAAATGCCGCGATCGCATGTGCATAATCCTCCAGGAAAGCATCTATAGTCGATTTTCCGTTCTTGAAGCTGCGCTTCAGGCTTCCATCGGGCTGTCGCTGCACATCCCGGATCCAACGCGCATTTTTCAGGGCAAGCGTCAAAAAAGCTTCGTCGCCAAAGGTGTTGTAAGCGTCCACACAACCTTTCAGCATCATTGCGTTCCAGGAAGTCAGGCACTTGTCGTCGAGTCCGGGTTTCACGCGGTGTGAACGTTCGTCACGCAACACGCGGTTGATGCGGGAAACATGGGCTTCCAATTCGTCCATCGTCCAGTGCATGCGTGCCGCGAAGCGCTCATCCGCTTCATCGCGCAGCAGGATGTAATTGTCATCCTCCCAGAAACCTTTGCCATTCACCGAATACCAATCTTTCACCCAGTCGTAATCGGCACCGAGCGTCGCCTGCAATTCGGCTTTGGTCCACACATAATATTTCCCTTCAACGCCCTCGCTGTCAGCATCCATTGCACTGTAAAAAGCGCCGGATGGGGAAAGCATTTCTCTTTCTAGCCATTCCATCGTTTGATACACGACGCGCTTCCAGGCGGGTTTCGGCTCAAAACGGTAGGCCTGTGCATACAAAGAAACGAGTTGTGCATTGTCATACAGCATTTTTTCAAAGTGTGGCACTTTCCAGAGCATATCAACCGAATAGCGCGCAAAACCACCGCCGATCTGGTCGTAAATTCCTCCTTGCGCCATCTTGTCCAGCGTCAGCCTGACGTGGTTCAACAAGCTTTCATTGTTTTTCCAGACACCGTAGCGCAACAGGAACTCATAATTCGAAGGCAGGGGAAATTTCGGTGCGCGGCTGCTTCCGCCATCTCTGTTATCGAACTGGTGCGCCCAGCGCTGCACGAGCTCCTGGAGTTTTTCGTCGTGGAAATCGACCAAAGGTTCGGGTGTTTGTATCCATTCGCTTTGCTGTACGCCTTCCTGCAATTTAGCGGCATATTCCAGTACTTCCTCCGGCTTTGTGCGCTGTGCATCCTCCAGGCTTTTCAACACCTGCATCCATTGTTCGCGCTGGAAATAAGTTCCGCCATAGATTGGACGGCCATCCGGCAACGTGAAACAATTCAACGGCCATCCGCCGCGCTGCGTCATGAGCTGTACCGCTGTCATGTAGACCTGGTCAACATCCGGTCTTTCTTCCCGGTCGACCTTGATGCAGACAAAAAACCGGTTCATCAATGCCGCGACCTCTTCGTTTTCGAAAGATTCATGCTCCATGACATGACACCAGTGACAGGCAGAATAACCGACGCTGACGAGCACGAGCTTGTTTTCCTGCTTCGCCTGCTCGAATGCCTCGTCCGACCACGCTACCCAGTTGACGGGATTGTGCGCATGTTGCAGCAAATAAGGACTCGATTCGTTAATCAGCGCATTGGTGTATTTCTCCATGGTACAAAAGTAAGGGAATCCATCTGAAAGTCGGACCATGAAACAGCTTTGCTTTTGCATGATCTCATGATCAGACTGAAAGCATGCTGTTTCAAAACTAAAACCATGCATACCATTCCTGATTGGGGAACATTCTCCCCGTTTGCCGACACGTTCGCTTTATTTTATGTTGAAACGCCGGCAAATCAGCTGGCATGAGATTCGCACGATAAGCGCCGAAAAGTAATAACTAAATATACGGATTATGAAAATTGCAAAAATTTTAAGTGTAGCCCTGGTTGGTGGCTTATTGGTTTCCCAAACTGCCTGCGGATCCAAAAATGATGACAACAAAGATGGCATGAACGACTCCGAGGCAGCGATGTCCGACAAAGACAACGATGCCTACGATAGCGAGGAAATGGAAGAAGAAACCGTAAAAGTAGGTGGAGCAGATATGTATCCTTCCAAAAACATCATCGAAAATGCTTCCAATTCAGAAGACCACACGACACTCGTTGCCGCTGTGAAAGCGGCCGGATTGGTAGAAACTTTACAAGGTGCCGGACCATTTACAGTATTCGCGCCAACCAACAAAGCATTTGACAAATTGCCGGAAGGAACAGTGGAAAACCTGTTGTTGCCAGCCAATAAAGCGAAACTGACAGGTATCCTGACTTATCATGTTGTAGCCGGGAAGCTCGATTCAGACCAGCTGAAAGCGATGATCGACGCCGGAGACGGAAAAGCGGAGCTGAAAACTGTTCAGGGCGGCAAATTGTGGGTTTCCAAAAAACTCAATAAAATTATTCTGACAGATGAAAAAGGCGAAACAGCCGCCATCGACATTGACGACGTGTATCAAAGCAACGGTGTGATCCACGTGGTTGACGCAGTGCTGATGCATAAATAACAATTCATAGTTTAGTTTTGTAAAGCCCTTCTGAAGCAGTTCAGGAGGGCTTTTTTAATGCAGGCTCATCCCATGCTTGCAACGATTCAACCGGTTCGCCACAACATTTTACCGGTTAACATCATTTCCGTCCCGCGTGCGAAATGTGCGCTTATCTTTGTTGCAGTATAAAAGCACTCCATGAAAAAAACAGCACTCCTCTTCTCATTTTTATTGACCGTTGTATCGCTTTGGGCACAACCGCCGGCCGGCATGGGTCCAGGGGGAGTAGGCAGAATGCAGGGCGCTGCGAACGGACATTTGTTCGGAAAAGTACTCGATGAAAAAGGAGAGCCCGTGCCTTTTGCGAATGTGATCGTATTCCAGAACCGCTTCGATACATTGACGAAAGCACCGAAAGATTTTATCCTGAAAGGCGCTAAAACGGAAAACAACGGCGAATTCAGCATCGAAGACCTGCCGACACGCGGCGACCTGAAAGTCAAAATCGCTTTTTACGGGTATGAGAACTACGAACAGGTCTTCTCGTTTACGGCACAGCAAGTTGCAACTACTGAAAAAGACCTCGGCAAAATCCAGCTCAAGGCAACACCGGTCAAACTGGACGAAGTAAAAGTCGTGGCCACACAATCGGCTTTGCAGCTCGACGTCGATAAAAAAGTTTTCAATGTGGACCAGAACACAGTCAGCGTCGGTGGAACAGCAATCGACGTACTGAAAAACGTACCGAGTGTGAATGTCGATATCGACGGCAATGTTTCCCTGCGCAACAGCTCTCCGCAGATATTACTCGACGGTCGGCCAACAACACTGACACTGGACCAGATTCCCGCAGATGCGATTGAAAAAGTAGAGATCATCACGAACCCTTCCGCGAAATATGACGCATCCGGCGGTGGTGGCGGAATCCTGAATGTCGTGCTGAAGAAAAACCGAAAAACCGGCTACAATGGAAGTGTACGCGCGGGATTCAACCAATACGGAGAAGCCAACCTCGGCGGCGATTTCAATGTGCGCCAGAACAAGATCAATTTCTCGGGTAGTGTGAATGGCCGACTTAATAACGGTCGCAACTTCGGAACGGTGGACCGCACGAATTATACGAACGGGTTGCCAACGACGATCATCGACCAGGACAATACTGACCGCATGCACGGCGGACGTGTTTTCGCGAAGCTTGGCGTGGATTACCTGATCACCAACAAAACGACTTTGTCTTTGTCCGGAACATGGATGCAGGGAAGTTTCAACCCGGTTTCCGATCTGGAGATTTATACCGATACATTGCTCCCATCCGGAACAGTGACCTCTTTCAGTCAGCGCAACTCCGACAGCAAACGCAGCATGCGGAATGCCGGTTTGGTTTTCGGACTCAAACACCTCTTCACGACCGATGGCGAAGAATTAACTTTTGACGCCAATTTCTCCGGCAGCGAGACCACCTTTGATGCTGACTACAATACAGATTATTATGCCGGCGGTTCGGAATCGGCGATCTCGCGATCTATGCTTCAGCGAATTGAAGGCCGCAGCAACGACCTGAACCTCGTTTTGCAAACAGATTACGTGAAACCTTTCGCTTCGAAATTGAAGCTTGAAACCGGTTTGCGTGCCGCTTTGCGCAGCAGGTCTACTGTCAATAACAATTTCACGTATGATGCTTTGTCGGGCAATTACCTGCTGATTTATTCACCGGCGTCCAATTTTAAGAACGACGACCAGGTCTACGCAGCCTACGCAACCGTATCGAAACAAATTAAGAACTTCGGCTACAAAGTCGGACTGCGCGCAGAAAGCTCTCAATACCACGGAACATTGACCGATACGCAGGAAAAATTCAGCAACAGCTACCCGATCAGCCTGTTTCCTTCTGTGTTCCTGACCCAAAAACTTTCCGGCGATCAGGACCTGCAGCTCAGCTATTCGCGCCGCATCAACCGACCGAATTTCATGCAGCTGATCCCGTTTACGGATTCAACCGACAAATACAACATCAGCCGCGGAAATCCAGGTTTGCTCCCGGAATTCACACAATTGCTCGAGCTCAGCTATATGAAGCGTTACAAAAAGAACAATTCCGTACTGGCCTCTTTGTATTACAAGTACACAAACAACCTGATCACGCGCTACATCGAGCAGGAAGACAACGGAATGCTCGTGAACACGTACATCAATGCCAATTCCAGCTATTCCACAGGTTTAGAACTTACGCTGCAAAACTATGTAACGAAGTGGTGGGACATCACGACGAATGTCAATGTGTACAATTCCAAAATCAGCACGGCGATCTCTGATGCCGATGCAGCCGATATGTGGAGCTGGTTTGCGAAGCTCAATATGAACTTCAGGTTGCCTTCCAGCTTCTCGATCCAGCTCAGCGGCATGTACCAATCCAAAACCAATGTGCCTGTCAGCCAGGGCGGCGGCGGATATGGCGGTGGCCAGGGCGGACCTCCGAATATGCAGGCACAGAGCGCTTCGCAGGGATACATCCGTGATTTCTATGCAGTTGACTTTGCGATCAAGAAGAACTTCCTGAAGAACAAGGCTTCCATTTCACTGAGTGTCAATGACATTTTCAGGACACGCTACACGCGGATCTATTCCCAAAATGCGTATTTTACACAGGATTACAGCCGCATCAACAATCCGCAGGCGATCCGTCTGAACTTCTCCTATACCTTCGGGAAGCTCGACACCGTCCTGTTCAAGCGTAAAACTGCCGGCATCGGAGAAGACATTTCCCAGTAAACATGCATTCCATCCAAACAGAGACAGGTATGTTCCCATCCCATTCTGACAAGCGCGCCCTCATCCGCACGGTTTTCTGGCACATCAGCATCTGGATGCTCGCTTTCGGGCTGCCCTATTTGCTCGATACCGACCACGATCCGCGCAGGCGCATGATCACGTCCCAGGAAGAAAGCGCTTTTTTCTACCTGCGGCTTTTCACGTATATTTTCTGGGTCGGCGTGTTCTACCTCAACAGCAATGTGCTGACACAGCGCTTTATTTACAAGCGTCGGTATATTGCTTATTCGCTGCTCCTGCTCGCGATCTTTGGGATCATCCTGTTTTTCCACAGCATCGTTTACGTTTCGCTCGTGACCTGTGATTACACGATCCTGCGCGCGATCCGTTTTAACTTCCCGACTTTTGTGCTGGCCGTAGCGATCAGCGTCATCTACCGCATGTCGAAAGACCAGTCGCAGGCCGAAAAACACCTGCAGGAAACGCGGCAGGAAACGCTGCGCACAGAATTGTCTTTCCTGCGCTCACAGATCAGTCCGCACTTCCTGTTCAACGTGCTCAACAACATCGTTGCGATGGTGCGCCTGAAAAGTGAAGGGCTCGAAGACACCGTCATCAAGCTCTCGTCGCTGTTGCAATACATGCTGTACGAAACGGATGGCGAAAAAGTCCTGCTGAAAACCGAAGCCGAATACCTGCAAAGCTACATCGACCTGCAACAGCAGCGGTTTGGCGGCAAGGTAAAGATCGAGACCCACCTGGAGCTGTCGAACGACTGGGACGAAATCGAGCCGATGCTGCTGATCCCCTTTGTAGAAAATGCTTTCAAACATGGTGTCGGATTGATTACCGATCCGCAGATTCACATCCGCCTCGAGACCCGCGACAAAGTCCTGCGTTTTTCCGTGCGCAACAAGTACAACCGCGATTCCTTCGAAAGCAAGGACAAGATTTCCGGTATCGGGCTCTCGAATGTGACCCGCAGGCTGAACTTGTTGTATGAACGCGAACATGCGCTCGACATCCGCCAGGAAGGCCTTTGGTTCGAAGTTTCACTGACTTTAAATCTCCACGTATGATCCGTTGCCTGGCCATAGATGATGAACCGCTCGCACTGGAACTGCTGGCTGATAACATCAGCAAGATCCCCTACCTGGAGCTGGTCGCGAAGTGCAACGATGCCTTTGAAGCGATGGAAATCCTGCAACAGCAATCCATCGACCTGATCTTTATCGACATCCAGATGCCGGGGCTCACCGGTCTGCAATTCATCGAAAGCCTTGTGCAGAAACCGATGGTGATCCTCGTAACCGCCTACAAGCAGTATGCGCTTGAAAGTTATCAGCTACAGGTCGTCGATTACCTGTTGAAACCCGTTCCGTTTGACCGCTTCCTGAAAGCCTGCAACAAAGCGCAGGAATTGTACCTGCTCAAAAATCCGGGTGAGCAACCGGTTGCACCCGAATACTTTTTCCTGAATGTCGGCTACAGCCTGCAAAAGGTCGTGTTCTCCGACATCATCTGGGTCGAGGGACTGCGTGATTATATCCAGCTGCATTTGCAGAGTACACCCAAACCACTCGTTGTGCGCATGAACGTGAAAGCCATCGAAGAACAATTGCCAGCGAAAGATTTTGTGCGTATCCATAAATCTTACCTCGTGGCGGTAAACCGCGTGACGGCAATCCGGCGCAACAGCATTTTTATCCATGAGCTGGAACTGAGTGTCGGTGAAACGTATGGAGATGCGATTGAGCGTTTGATGCGCTGATCCTGCGGATCCCAGATTCAATCAACCAACCGTTTTTTCAATAGAAACATTTCAGATTTGCAGATAAACAGTATCTTTCAGACATGCATACAACGATACCGGATTTACTGGCGGGCATCCATTTGAGTCCCAACTTTGACACAGATCATTATGCCCTGTTTAAAACGCTGATCGATACAATCTCCTGGGATGAAACAATCAAATCCCGGAAAACAGCGAGTTTTGGCGTTCCCTACAATTATTCGAACATGACTTACGAAGTCCAGCCAATCCCGGAGGTCCTCGCACCGGTTCTTTCAGCGGTCAATGCAAAAATCGGCTATGTTTCTAACAATTGCCTGATCAATTATTACCACGAGAATGAATCGGCGATGGGTTTTCACGAAGACAATGTTGAATACCTTGCAGCCGGTACAGGGGTTTGTATCCTGTCATTAGGAAATGACCGCATTTTGCGATTCAGGAATACACGCAACAAAGACCTGAAACACGACATAGAGCTAAAGGCCGGAAGCTTGTTTTACATGTCACAGGAAATTCAGCAATACTGGCAACATGCGATTCTGCGGACCCAATCCAACGGTGAGAGGATCAGTTTGACCTTCAGAAGCATTACAACTTCCAAATAGATTCATTTATTTTCAAAAATTCAGATGATCGCTGTATCGCTTTGTAGACAAAGGTTTTAGCACGTGATCCAAATGCAGAAACCCGTTAAAACCTGTTAAAACAGAAATTACTGACATCCGGAATTGCGTTGTGCGACGTAACTGCTCCATAACCAATTAAAATTTCACATTATGAATTTCGCACAAAAAATTACAGTCGTAGCGCTCGCCGCTTTTTTAACACAAGGTGTCAACGCACAGGGCATGGATTCCAAAGAAAAAACAGTTGAAGTCGGAGGCGCAGCGATGTACCCATCTAAAAATATTGTTGAGAATGCCGTGAACTCAAAAGACCACACAACGCTTGTAGCTGCCGTAAAAGCTGCCGGATTGGTAGAAACTTTGCAGAGTGCAGGTCCTTTCACCGTGTTCGCACCAACGAACAAAGCTTTCGACAAATTGCCAGCCGGAACAGTGGAGACCCTGCTGAAACCAGAAAACAAAGCGATGCTGCAAGGCGTACTGACTTACCACGTCGTAGCCGGAAAGATCGATTCCAAACAACTGGCTGAGCAGATCAAGGCAGGAAAAGGAAAAGCAACCTTAACAACCGTTCAGGGAGGCAAACTGTACGCTTCGATGAAGGGCGACAAAATCATCCTGACAGATGAAAAAGGCGGCACGTCGACGATCACGATCAAAGATGTTTACCAAAGCAATGGTGTGATCCACGTCGTAGATGCGGTTGTGATGCACAAATAAGATTTTCTCTTTTCGCTCTTTTACTCAAAAATCAAATCGAAAGGCACTTCCGGATTGCGGAGGTGTTTTTTGATTTCAGGACGTTCCAGAACAACATCCATTGCGATAGGTCAGTACGGTAGCAGCTCCGCATCAATCCCATAGGAAACTTTCAGATACTCCACCTTTCGAGCTGACCTGCATTCCTTTAATTTTCCAACAGAAACATGCTACTTCAAATCATTTCCTGTACATTTGCACAAATTTTTGCAACATGGAAATTGCAGTCAGTGAAAAAGTAACAATCGGCGAAAAAGTAAAGGCTTACATGTCTTTCACGAAATTCCGCCTGGCCTCCCTGGTCATCATCTCCGCACTTTCAGGATATCTCTTTGCCGGCGGCAGCGACGGCATGTCGATCTTCTACCTCCTTGTCGGCGGATTGCTGGTAACAGCTGCGTCCAACGGATCCAACCAGATCTGGGAACAAGAGACGGACAAACTCATGAAACGGACGCAAATGCGCCCTTTGCTCACCGGGAAAATGTCGGTAACCGAAGCGTATGCTGTGGTACTCATCAGCCTTTTCGTCGGCCTTTGGATGCTGTACCAGCTGAATTATTTTTCCTTCGTGCTCGGCTTGCTCGCTTTCGTTTCCTACGTGTTCATTTACACGCCGATGAAAAAAATCACGCCTTGGGCCGTACTCGTCGGTGCATTTCCGGGCGCAATTCCTCCGATGCTCGGCGCAGTTGCACACACGAACGAATTTGGTCTCGTACCAGGGGTTCTGTTCTTCGTGCAATTCGTTTGGCAATTCCCGCATTTCTGGGCGATTGCCTGGGTTTCTTTCGAAGACTACAAAGCCGGCGGATTCTCTTTACTGCCGTCCAAATTCGGCAAATCCAAAAACTCCGCTTTCCAGATTTGCGTGTATTCACTCGCGCTGATTCCTTTTACATTGCTACCTTGGGTGCTTAACTGGACTGGTCCTGCGACCTTGATCATCGGAACGCTGGTCGGTTTCATGTTTTTCTGGTATTCCTACAAATTGTTCCTGAGTTGTGACGACAAAGACGCACGCAAACTCATGTTTGCCTCTTTTCTGTACATTCCGCTCGTGCAATTCCTCTACGTCTTCGACAAACTTTAAACGGTACTCCAAAATTTCAAACTCCACGCCATTATGCACAAAGATTACAGTCAGGAACTGACACCCGAAGTCCGGGAAAAGATGAAGAAAAACCTCGTTTACGTCGGTATTTTCAGCATCGTCATGATCTTCGCAGGATTTACTTCTGCTTATATCGTCTCCATGGGAGACACCTTTTGGGTCAAATATCCCCTTCCTTCGGGATTCTGGATCAGCACACTATTGATTTTGCTGAGCAGCTTGTTTTACCACCTCGGGATCAAATCGATCCGCGCCGGCAACAGCTCCAGGCTGAAAGCTTTCATGCTGGCTACTTTGCTGGCAGGAATCGGCTTCGGTATTTTCCAGTTCGTTGGCTACGGACAGCTGGTGCAATCCGGCGCCAATTTCACCGGCAGTTCGATCTTCGTCACAGAAGGCCACTACGGCGATTATTATGAGATCAAGTACAAAGGGCAGTTCCTCGATGTCGCTTCCAACCAGTATTTGCTGAACGGCAAACCGCTGACGGCAGCAGAATCGCAAGCGCTGAAAGCTTACGTGAAGCCTTTTGAAAAAACGGCCGATCCGAAAGGCTATTCGATCCCTGCGCTGCAACCTGGTTTTGTACTGTACTACAACAGTCAGCCAGTGACCCTGCAAAACGGGAAGCTACTGAAACCGGATGGAACGGCCTTGCAATACACCGACATGCTCCGCCTGCAATACCTCTCCTGGAACATCCGCGACGACCGCGGCGATTTCTTCCACAAAGGCGAGCTTGGAAAAGACTTCCACGTATACTACAAAGGCAAGGAATTGCTGTACAAAAACCAGAACCTGAAAATCGGTAACAAGCGCTTATCTGCACCGCTGCAAATGAAAGCCAATCAGTCGCGCGACACGGCTACCTCCTATTTGTACATCATTACAGTATTGCATTTGCTGCACATCGTTGGCGCGCTTTTTTACCTCCTAAAAATGACAAGCTATTCATTCACAGGAAAATTCACCGCTGAAAATAACCTGAGCCTCAGACTGGGTGCTATCTTCTGGCATTTTTTAGGCTTATTGTGGATTTATTTGTTGGTGTTTTTACTTTTTATTCACTAAACTTGCAAAAAAATATTCAGAATGGCTGGACACGCTGCAAATCAAATTGACTCTTCCACCCTGTGGGGCGGGAAGGTTTCTCCATTTAGTACAAGCTACGGAAAGTTAATGATGTGGTTCTTCCTCGTATCGGATGCCCTCACTTTCGGCGGTTTGCTTGTTGCTTATAGCTTTACAAGACACGATGCGCAGGATGCGTGGCCGATCGGAGAAGAAACGTTTAACTCCCTGCCTTTCCTCGGCCATGGATTTCCATTGGCTTATGTGGCCCTGATGACCTTTATCCTGATCGTCTCTTCGGTAACGATGGTATTGGCTGTTGAAGCAGGACACAGAATGGACCGCAAAGGCGTTACGAAATGGATGTTCTTCACGATCATCGGCGGATTCATCTTCCTCGGTTCACAAGCCTGGGAATGGAGTCACTTCATCCACGGTACAGATTACGGTAAAGTAGAGTTGGCAGACGGTTCGAAAGCGATTGTTTCCGGACATTCCTTTGAAAACTTCACAATCACGAAAGCCGGTGCACACCACAAAACCGGAACCGTTGAGACGGAAGAGCTGATGCACGATTTCCACCACGCGGTACTCGCAGGTAAAGTGAAAGACAATACTTTCACACTGCATGACGGTGCTGTTGCCAGACTGAACGTAGCGAAAGAAGGTCACCTGACCCTCATCGTGAAAGAAAAAGGCGCTCAGCACAAAACAGGAGAACACATTACAGGTCACAAAGCGAATGAAGCTTATTACGAAGCTTTGAACAGCGGCGAAAGAAACCGTTTCATTTACGGGGCTGACCTGAAAACAAATGAATACGGCCCTGCACAATATGGACAATTCTTCTTCTTCATCACCGGTTTCCACGGTTTCCACGTATTCTCCGGTGTGATGATCAACATCATTATCTTCATGGGTGTGATGAGAGGTTTGTACCACAAGCGCGGTCACTACGAAATGGTTGAAAAAACAGGTCTTTACTGGCACTTCGTCGATCTCGTATGGGTGTTTGTTTTCACCTTCTTCTACTTAGTATAATTTCATTCAAAATATAATTCCACTACATCATGGAAAGAGACGACGTTATTGAATATTCTTTGCACGGTCACCACGACGAAACGCAGGGAAAGAAAATCCGCAAAAAGATCTGGCAGGTTACTGCAATTCTGACTGCGATCACGATTGCAGAAGTAATCACCGGGATCCTGGTTAAGCAGCATTCAAGCGCATGGCCGATCGTTAAATGGTGTTTTATCATCCTGACACTGATCAAGGCAGCTTACATCGTATTGGTCTTCATGCACCTCGGCGATGAAAAGAAAAGCCTGAAGTACATGATCCTCGTTCCTTACTTTATCTTCATGATCTACCTGATTTTCATCTCGATCAATGAAGCGCTTGCAGTAGACTCAGCATTGAAAATATTCGGAGCATAAAACAACAATATGTCCAAACAAAACGGTAAAGCCGGACTCTTCAAAAGATTTCTTTTAGTATTTCTTTTGATTGGGCCGGCTTCTCTGCTGGTACTCATGTCCTCGAGAGGATGCCAGCACAAATTCAAGGAACTCGATGACATGGGCCCGATGCCGGCCTACAGTTTCAAAGATATCCACGGCAAAACGTACACGAACGGTTCTTTCAAAAACCAGATCGTGCTCTTCACAACCCTCCAGGAAACCTGTCCTGATTCCTGCGCGATGTCCTTCTGGTATTTCGACCAGATCATCTACCAGCACGTGCGCAAGAACCACAAGAAGCTCGGTCACGTACGCATTGTTTCCTTTGTGACCGATCAGCATGGAAACCCTTCCCAGGGACTGAAAGACATGGAATTCACCTTGCGCGACCGCGTCGAGTCCTACGATCCAAAGATCTGGATCCTGGCTGAAGGCGATGCAAAACAAGTGTACAACATCCGCAGAAACGGCACAAGCCTGTTACAGAAAGGCGATTCCTACTTCGGTGGCGAAGCTTTCCAGGAACTGATGTTGCTCAGCGACAAGTCCAATCACCTGCGCATGGTCATGAAAGGCACCGGCGAAGGCGCGATCCGACGTATGAAAGAGCACATGGCGCTCCTCGACAAACAATACGACAAAGCAGCTTACACGAAGAAGCACAAAAAATAAGCACATGAAAAGCAGCAGCACCTGGCTGGCGTGCCTGGCCTTATCGGTTTTCCTCTTCACTTCCTGCGGAGGAGCTGATCAAAAAGTACGCGTACTCCCGATCATCGGTAATTATGACATCGAATACAAGACTGTAGACGGCAAAGAAATCGCAGACACGGTCTTTCCGAAAGTCCCTTATTTCGAATACCTGAACCAGGATTCGGTGAAGATTACTTCGAAGTCAATGCAGGGCAAAGTCTGGATCGCCGACTTTTTCTTCACATCCTGTCCGACGATCTGTCCAACGATGACCGCGCAGATGAAAAGACTTTCAGCGATGACCAGAGACCTGGAAAAACACATCCAGTTCATGTCTTTCAGCATTGATCCGGAACGCGATCAGCCGCACGTCCTGAAAAACTACATCCGGCGCAATGGCATAACAGCCCCAAACTGGCAGTTCTTCACTGGTGACGAGGACAAAACGCATGCACTCGGTGTAGAATATTTCAACGTATTTGCGAACAAAGACATTGCTTCAGAAGGCGGCTATGCCCATTCTCCCGCTTTTGTACTCGTCGATCACGCAGGTTATGTGCGTGGCGTCTACGTTGGCACAGAAACAGCACAGGTCGACCTGCTCGAAAAAGATTTAAGAAAATTACTGAAACATGAATACAAGCTCGATATCTCCGAAAAAAATTAAACAGGTACGCACCCTGATCATCATCGCTTCGATTGCGATTCCAGTCGTCGTGGCTGTCCTTTTCAAAGTACAGATTCCCGGCGCTGATCTCAGCTTTTTACCGCCGATCTATGCCACGATCAACGGGATCACCGCTTGTCTGCTCGTTGGCGCACTGATTGCGATCAAAAGGCAAAACAGGTCATTGCATGAGTTGCAGATCAAAATTTGCATGGTTCTTTCTTTGTTGTTCCTCGCTTGTTATGTGGCTTACCACATGGCTTCCGTTTCTACCGTTTATGGTGATCTGGATCACAGCGGCGACCTCAATACCGCAGAAGCTGCAGCCGTTGCCGGCTCGCTGATGATCTACCGCTTCATCCTGATTTCACACATCCTGCTGAGCATGATCATCGTTCCGCTGGTTTTATTTTCTTACCTCTTTGCCTGGCAGGGGAATTTTGACCGCCACCGCAAATGGACGCGCTTTACATGGCCGATCTGGTTTTATGTCGCTGTTACCGGTGTTATCGTTTACCTGATGATTTCTCCATATTATGCATAAACAGCGATTTTAAGCCGTTTTCTTTCCTGTCGCGACATCGACATTGGTTTCACGTTTAAAATTCTGGCACACGATTTGAAAATGCCGTCATCAGACTTTACAAAAAGCGATGACGATGTTTCTCCATACACCGAAAAGGATCTCTCCTAAAAAAAGACAGCCGCTGCAATTACTTGCGTTGCTCGCCGGTGCTTTTGCATTGCTGGCCTTCGCCTGGAAAAGTCCGCTCATACAACACGAACTACAGCAGCTTTCCGGCGCTGACGCTGCTAAAAAATCACACACCAATGCCTGTCCTGCGCCGATACAGGCTGTTCAAAACGAGGCGCAAGCGGTTTGTCTACCGGTAGCTCAACCTGAAATCCGCATTTTCTCACAGGTTTCTGGTTGCCGTGCAATAGCATCTGCTCCTGGAATATTATTTCCATTGCCTTTTGGCTGTCGCATTTTTACAGCAACCTGCGGAAATCTGTCTGCAACATCAGCCGGTCGCATCCTCGATAATCCGGCACAACGTCCTGCCTTTCCCGGCGGCAATACAGCTATCCAGGAATTTGTCAACGTAAATCTCCATTATCCGGAAGAAGCCGCACGCCAGGGCATCGAAGGAAAAGTATATACGCAATTTGTCGTAGAGAAAGACGGCGTGATTTCACAGATACGCGTCCTGAAAGGGATTGACCAGGAACTGGATGAAGAAGCCGTGCGAATCGTACGTGCAATGCCGAAATGGAACGCAGGAGAACACAAACACCGGAAAGTGCGCTGTTATGTCAGGATGCCGATCGTGTTTGCGCTGGCGGAATAAGTTTGAGAAATTAATTCGAAAAGTGGAAACACTTATCCGGGGCACCGAGACGGAAAGTAACCATCATCCCGAAAAAGCTGTACCAGTCTCCGGTAGACCCATTGCCGCGTTTTCCGTAGCGCG